>ENA-OOZX01002130-OOZX01002130.1-human-gut-metagenome-genome-assembly--contig:-NODE-2130-length-10927-cov-4.278054_pt1 | contig 10927 bp, 6 predicted proteins | sample MGYA00241048_ERZ501412 | MGnify/ENA primary metagenome ERZ501412 (study PRJEB25962, sample SAMEA2042518) | human gut metagenome | biome: human gut; feature: human-associated habitat; material: faeces... | reverse complement strand
AATAGGAATATAATTCCTTAGAAGCCCATTATCTTTAGATGATGGGCAGTTCACGCAATATGTTTATGTCGTAGACAAACACGGCAAAGCTCTGATGCCCACAACAAGATACAGACATGTCCGTAAGCTCTTGAAGTCGGGCAAGGCTGTTGCTATCTGCAACAAGCTATTCACCATTCGGCTCAAATACGAGTCTTCAACATATACACAGGACTTGTGGGAAGGCATTGATACTGGTCGCCAGAATATCGGTGATGCCGTATCCAATGAGAAAGGCGAAAATGTCTATCTTGCCGATGTCAGAACTAACAATAAGTCTATCAAGTCTAATATGCAGGACAGGGCTGGATTCCGTAGGGAACGCCGCCGTCATGACCGTCAGAGCAAGCAGCGTAAAGCCAAGCATGACGGAACTGAAATCCAGAATGGCGATGATGATACGGTCAGAACAAAACATTCTTGCAAATCCATAAAAATCTCATATCCTACTGCTGATGAACCAGTAATTCATAAGGTTATCCGTGGCAAAGAAGGCAAGTTTGCTAATCGTAAGCGTCCTGAAGGATGGATAACACCGTCTGCAAGACAGGTTATACAGATTACCATGAATGAGATTAGACAGACAGCAAGGATTCTGCCTGTAAATCACATCAACCTTGAAAGAGTATCCTTTGACTTTCAGAAGTTAGAGAATCAGGATATTCGCAGATGGGAATATGGAAAAGGTGCTCTGTACGGATATAAGACCTATAAGGATTATATCTGGGACGAACAGCACGGTAAATGTGCTTGCTGCGGGAAGCCTATCACGCAGTATCATCATATCATCCACAGGGCTGAAGGCGGTATCGACAGCGTAAAGAATATTATAGGTCTTTGCAATGGCTGTCATAACAAAATCCATGCATCAAAGGATGCCGAGGATAAGCTGAAGGAACTCAAGGAAGGTGTAAGGCAGAGATATTATGTTGGACTGCTTAACTCCGTGATTCCTGCTCTTATCGAGGAAGTGTCAGCCTATTGTGATGAACACGGTATCGAATTTACTGTCACAGACGGCAAGACAACTGCCGAAACCCGTGAAAAGTACGGGCTTTCTAAAGACCACTGTACAGATGCCTATGCTATATCACTTGCAGACAGGGATGTAAAATCTGTTTCTGTATCCGACAGGATTTATGAAAAACGAAGGTTCAAGAAGAAGTCGGGCAATATCATAGCTAAGCGTAACCAGAGAGTCTATAAATTTGATGGTAAGATTATCGCATATAACCGTCACAAGGCTACGAATCAGAAGGATGACAGTTTTGAGGAATACATGACAAAATATGCCGAGACGCATACTGATAAGGAGTGTAGACAGCATGTAGCCCAGATAGAGATAATCCCCGCAAAGAGGACATATACCTATCATAAACAAGGTCTTGTCGCTCCGTGTCATGCAGGCGATATTGTCAGATATGAGAAACATAACAAGATTAAAGGCAATACCAAGAAAGATACCTTTGTTGCCACATCTGTAGAGATGAACGGTGAAGGGCATATAAAATATGGTGATGCCTGTGGCAGTCGTAAGATTAAGTTCTGCCGTCCGATAGATTCTGGATGCCTTCAGGCAGTCCATAATTATCAGGCAGACGAGTATTTAAGGAAAATTGCTGAATGATAATAAAGCCGAGACTCTGGTTATCAGGGTACCAGCAGTTTATTTCTTATACAGAGTTGCATAAAAGCATACGTGAGTATGTCTTAAAGCTGTGCGGTCAAATATTTTACAGACGAAAAACAGGCAATGAGCCTGTTATTTTTGTGCCTGAAAGTCTGTATGTCTATCCTTAACTTAACGGATATTTTAGCAAAAAGAAACCACCCAGACAGAAAATTGTCTGAACGATTCTTAACTTAATGTTGTTGATTTGTTTGGGGATATTTTTGTGATAAACTATAAAAAATACTGATTTTTCACAAAAAAATTCAATATTGGACTTGCAAATATTACCATAATTGGTTATAATGGGCACGTAATGTAAAGTTGTACGGTTTACATGCCCAATCGTAAACGATTACATACAGTTCCATGTTCATGACATGAAAACGAATATAGATGAATGATTGAAAGGAGACAAACACATGAACATTATGAGAAAAGCGGGCACATTTGCTCTTGCATCAATGTGCACATTAACTCCGGTTGCATCAGTTCCTGTTTTTGCTGCAACATCAGCCACGGATTCAAATAATACGGCTGTTTCAAAGGATTTAAAGGATTCGGATATTATTGATTATTCAAAGACTGGTTCCCTTACAATCCACAAATACGATATTACATCTGCAGAAGCTGCGGGTTCTTATGTTGAGGGTAGACGTATTGCCAATGGTGAAAAGGATACCATTCTTGAGGACACAATGAAAGATTATGCTATCGAAGGTGTACAGTTTACATATCTTCGTGTTGGTGATATCGAGACTTATAGTGATACCAAGAATGGTAATACAAACGTAGAGGTTGTTTACGAGATTCCAACAGCTCTTGCGAAGATTCTTGAGCTTAACCCACATGTAGGTACTGGAAAGAAAGATGCTTACGATATGACTGGTAAAGGTGTTGCCAAGAAATGTAATAAGGAAGGTGTTCTTCATTACACAAGTACACAGCTTTCTGATGCATTGAAAGCAATTCTTGATGCTGATAATTTGGCAGCTAAGAGTGCATTGGAAGAGTATTTGTATAGTTATGGTACACAGGATGATACTGCGGATGGTAATACAAATGTTGATGGTTCAACAGGCGTTGGTGCAGTAAATCTGCCAAAGACAGATAAGAATGGTTATACACATGCTGAGAATTTGGAACTTGGTCTTTATCTCGTTGTTGAAACAGAGGTTCCTGAGCAGGTAACAACAACTGTAAATCCTTGGTTTGTAAGCTTACCATTTACAAATATTACTGGTTCTCAGGCTGACACAAAAGCTGGTGGAGATTACTGGTTATATAATATGGATTGCTATCCAAAGAATCAGACTGGTAACCCAACACTTGATAAGAGTGTTCGTAATGCTTACAGTTCTACAGCAGCAACAGATAAGAATGGTACTGTAAATAAGGGTAATAATTATGATTACAGTGAAGCTACTGGACAGGGTGGTTTGATTGTATTCAATGATGACACGAATGCTGCTAACAAAGCTGATAAGGATGAAAATAAGTATGTTGCTAACCGTGGTGGTTACACAAAAGATGGTGTAAACGCTGGTAAAGATGGTGCTGGTTACAGTACAGATTATGAGTATCGTGATACTCAGACAGCATCTGCTGGTGATGTGCTTGATTACATTCTTGTATCAAAGCTTCCACATATCTCATCAAAGGCATCTTTCCTTTCTGAGTATACCTTTACTGATATCTTATCAAAGGGTATTACTTACAATAAAGATGTAAAGATTGCTTTTTACAACAATGCTGCTGATGCAAATGCAAACAATACAGCAAAGGCTGTAGAACTTTGGAATGTAACATCTGGAAACCAGACACAGGATTATGTTGATATTTCTGTAACAGATGGTATGACTGGTCATCAGTGGAAAGATGGTTCTACTCAGATGACTGTCAAATTGACAGAGAAGGGTCTGAATATCATTAATGGTGAGGGTGTAACTGGTAATAACAAAGGCGGTCAGGGTATTGGTGCTGGTACAAGTGCTAACAGTATGAGTGATATGTACATGGTTGTATATTATACAGCTACTGTAAACTCTGATGCTACACTTACACTTGGTGATGACGGTAATGAGAACGATGTTGTTCTTACATGGAGCCGTACATCTGACAGTTACTACAATACTTTGGAAGACCGCAACTATGTTTACTCATATGGCGTTGATTTGACAAAGTCTTTCTCTGATAATAAAGGTGATATGAGTAAAGTACAGTTTAAGTTGTATAACTCAACAGATTCTTACTATGTAGTTGCTAATAAAGCAGAAGATGGTAACTGGTATGTAACAGGTAAGACCATGAAGAAAGAAGACGGTACAACATTCACACCGGATGAAAACGGTAAGATTTTCGTTTACGGTTTGGAAGCTGATACATACGGTTTGACAGAGATTTCTACGGACAATGGTTATACATTGTTAGAGGATTCTATCAACGTAGCTATCACACCAACTGACCGTGAGATAAACGCTTCTGTTGCTGGTACAACAGGTATGGATAAGGCTGCAATTGATTCTATCGTTCAGTATTACCATGGTGGTATTTTTGATGAGAATGGTGACCTTGTAACAGCAAGTAAAGATTATATTAAGTCTACAAATGGTAGTCGTCCAGCTATTCAGGATGCAAACGGACGTACAATCGGTAAGACTGATATGTTTGTAGGTGCTATCAAACCTGCAACAGCAAAGGTTGACAATGTAGATGCTGAAATGACAAAACAGTCTTATACAAAGGGTGATATGCCTGAGAAGTTTGAGTCTGCAGATGCTACTGTTGTAATGCATGTTGTCAACAACAAGAACTTCACATTACCACGTACAGGTGGTTATGGTACAATCATCTTTACACTTGCTGGTTGTGCAGTAGCACTTGGCGGTGTAGCTGTTGTGACTAAGAAGTCTAAAAAGCATACACCTACAAAATAAATAAATCATAATTCTGCCGTCAGATATGGCGGTGGAATCTGTTAAAAATAAATAAGAAAGAACTGTGAGACATGAAAAAAAGGGACATTAGTAAGAAACTTTTGGTGTTCCTGCTCTTTGGAATCGCGTTAGCTCTGATGATGTACCCTTTTATTGCCAATTATCTGTTTGAACATAAAACAGATTCGGTTGTAAATTCTGTACAGCAGACTGCAGAAGAATTGGATGATTCTGAGCAGAAAGCTGCAATAGAAGATGCGGTTCGGTATAATGAATCGTTGATAAATGGGCATGTAGTATTAACAGACCCCTTCAAAGAAGATAAATCCGAAGAGGATACGGCGGAATATGAATCGCTGTTGAATCTTACGGATGATGGGGTTATGGGAACTGTTGAAATTCCCTCGATAAATGTTTCGCTACCAATCTATCACGGTACGTCCGATGAAACGCTTCAAAAAGGTGCAGGTCATTTGCAAGGTACATCGTTACCTGTAGGTGGTGAGAGTACCCATACAGTTATTACTGGACACACTGGTCTTAGTAGTGCTAAGTTGTTTACGGATTTGACCGAGTTAGAAAAAGGCGATATATTTTTCTTAGAGGTCATGGGTGAGAAATTAGCTTATCAGGTTGACCAGATTAAAGTAGTTTTACCTACTGAAATGGATGATTTGAGAATCGTTCCGGGTGAGGATTATTGTACATTATTAACGTGTACGCCTTATGGTGTGAATACACATCGACTCTTGGTACGAGGTAAACGTACAGATTATCAAGAAGCTGTAGATGCTGCTAAAGCGGAGAAGCCGAAGAAAGCAGAATCTAAATGGATGTCGGAGTACAAACGTGCTTTGGCAATTAGCATGGCATTCTTTGTAGCAAGTCTGCTATTCATCTTTGGTATACGATATATTCGAGAATGTATACGTAGAAGACGAGATGGGGATGCAATGGATGATTTTGTTTAAGTCGTCTAAGATAACTGTTCATAGAATGTGTAATTTCCAGAATGTGAGACAGTCAATCTTATGTTCTGGAAATTTTTTTAGAAATTATAAAAGAAAGGACTACAAAAATGAAGCATAAAAAGATTATGTCAATAGTGATGGCATCTGCTATGTTAGTGACGAGCGTGCCAAGTTCCATTTCTTCTGTATTTGCTAAAGATGTTGATTCTAACATTCAGGTAACTTCGGAGACTTCATCAGAAGATGATATTAAAGTGGATTCGTCAAGTAACGATATTAATGTAACTAATGGTGATTCTGATATTAAGGTAACACCAAAGGAGTCTGCAGACGATATCACCGTAGAGGATAAGAAAGACAAAGTAGATGATACTGGTAAAACAAGTGAGTCTACGGAAGCTACTGATAAAGCAAATACAGAAGCAACAGATGATGTAACAATCGAGAGTTCGTTCATAGCGTCTGTTGAAAATAAGGATGCAAAAGATAAGTTATCAGTTGGTGATACAGCGAAACTTCATGTAAAAGCTGAGAATAAATCAGCTGATACAGCGAATTTGAAGTTGTATTTTTCTGATACGGATATACAGTTGACAGCAGACAAAACGCAGTGGGTTGGTTATTTAACAAAGCCAGCAATGTCAATGTCAATCAAGGACTTAAATAAAGAATGTATGTTGACGGTTCCTGTAAAGACTCAGGATGAGAAAACAATGGATTCAGCATTGAAGTTCTTAAAAGAAGTAAAAGAAGATGTTGTATTATCTCGATATGCAGTTGTAGAACTTCCTGCAGGTGCATCTACAGAGTTCGATATCATAATTTCAAATACAAACGCAAGTACTGTGTCTGTTATTCCGGTAATGGAGCAGAAAGCAACATCATTTGGTGATGCAGCAACTCTTACTTGGAAGAATGATGACGGTATTACAATCTTAGATAAGATTGCAGGTGCAATTATAAAAGATGATACATTTAATTCAGATGATATTCAGATTTCTGATGTACAGGGTGCAGAGAAAACTGTTGATGATGTAGACAAGTCTGATTTTGCATCAAAGCGTTTGGTTGTTGTATCTGACAAGAAATCTGTTTTTACAGATGCTGATAAAGTAATTGGTCAGTATGGCAATATTTATCTTTTACAGTATGATTCTGTAAAAGATTCAAAAGATGCATATGCTCGTTTTAAAGACGTTGTAACGGCTGTAGAGCCTGATAAGGATGTATCAGCTGCGACAAACGATGCAACAACAGCATCAGAGTCTACGGAAGCTACTGATAAAGCAAATACAGAAGCAACAACAGAAGCATCTACTGAAGAATCTACTGAAACAAGTACTGATACTTCAAATGCGATTTCAGCATTGAATGATATGGATGCATCAACATCTGTTCAGAAAGAAAAAGGTGTAATCGCTTTGATTGATACAGGTGTATCAGAGTCAGATAATGTTATCGATAGAGTATCTGTAATTGATGATGTTTTGACTGGTAATGGTCATGGTGATAAGATGCTTGCTGATATTTTATCTCAGGATAAAGATGCAAAGATTTTATCTATCAGAGCCATGAATGATAATGGTTTTGGTACAATTTCATCGCTTGTTGCAGCTATGGAATATGCTATCGACCAGAAGGTTGATTATATTAACCTTTCTCTTTATGCTCGTACAACACTGACAACATCTGTGTTAGAGCAGGAAATTATGAAAGCAACAAAAGCTGGTATTGTTGTTATCGGCGCTGCTGGTAACGATGGTGCTGATGTAAAAGACTATGTACCGGGTTCTGTTATGGAAGCATATATCATTGGTGCTGCAAAAGAAGACGGTACAAGACAGACATTATCTAACTTCGGTGAAACTGTAGATTATAATGTAGTAGCTGATTCAACATCAGATGCAACAGCATTGTTTACAGGTTATGTATCTAAGAATGGTTTAGATTCAGTTGCTGATGTGTTGAACAAAGGTTTTGTTTATGCATCAAACTATAAAAAGGATTTAACTGATTTTGACCCGATTGCAGATGATGTTGATTTTTCGAAATATAAAGTAGACCGTTCGAAGCGATTTTTGGTTCGATATACATTTGCTGATGCATCTAAATTATCAGATGATGTAAAGATTGATGATTTATTTGCTACTGATGAAGGTTTGGATTCAATGTATGGTGTATTTGTTGATGAACCTGATGTATATGACGTTGGTGATGGTACATATAAAATCAAAGCAAATGTACCTATTTTGAATGGTTATGCAACACATGATTATATAGATTATGCATTTGCTCGTGGTAATGATAATGGTCAGGTTGTTTCTGACGGTGTATCTTTAGATAAGCATACGGGTATCATTACTGTAACTGCTGATGCATTTAAAGGTAAGTCTGATACGGATTTTGCTGATTTACAGGCTCAGATTTTGATTACTGAGAATGGTATTCCTGACCGTGTTATTCAAAACGTAACTGTTGAAGATAATACAGGTGCAACTTATTCTTATAAGGTGCCGTATTACGGTTTACAGTCTGAGAGTGTTCCACTTTCTATTACAGGTGTTGATGCTGCGTTGACATCTGATGATTTTAAAGTTTATTTGAATGGAAGTAATATTCCATCAAATGGCGCTGAATGGAATGAAGATGAACATATGTTACGTATGGATGGTACTTGTGCGGCTGTTGTTTCATCATTACGTGTTGTGATTGATAAGAAATTTGATGCTGCTTTTCAGGTTGCCGTTTCATGGGATGATTTTATTGCTAAAACTGGTAAAAATGAGACTTATAATAATTTGGCATCAACTTTTTATTTGCCAGACGGTACCGATGTTAGTGGTTTGACTGTTGGTACGTCTACGTCAGCACCATCATATGTTTCTGTTGATGGTTATGGTAAGCTTAATAAAGTAAGCCCTTTTATTGGTACGATGTATCCTTTTAATATGGCATCAAAGGTTTATACTGACCACGGTGGTGTTGATGGTGATTGGGGTGATACGTCTTTTCAGGTAGGTATTCCACGTAATTTATTTGGTATTAGTTTTATTTGTGTAAATAGTAGTGGTACTGATTATGGCGAGTGGGCAAGTGGTTATAATCGACCAATCAATGGTTTTTGTCATCATGTTAGTGCTGATGTTATGAAACATCAGGAGAGAGTACATGATGTATTTTACAAGGTACTTAATAATTGGCAGAGTACTGATGGGTCATATACGTATGTTACAATACTTTGTATGACAAAACAGCAGATTTATAAGAAACAAACTGGTGGTGGTGTATTTAGTCTTGCTGTAAAGACTAAGCCAAAAAAAGGTGGATTCACTATTCAGAAAGCGTATAATAATGCTACTCTTGTAAATGGTAATTCAAGCTATTCATTGGCTGGTGCAGTATATAAGATTTATTCAGATGCAAGTTGTACAACAGAGGTTGGTTCTTTAACAACTGATGCTAATGGTAAAGCTGCTACTGGTGATGAATCTTATGATGCAGGAACGTATTATATAAAAGAAGTTACGGCTTCGCCGGGTTGTACTTTGGATACCACTACACATTCTGTTACGGTTGTTGCTGGTGAAGGTGCTAGTAAGCATGTTGTAAATTCAACAGAGCCTGTTATAACTGGTTCAATTACAGTAACGAAGCAGTCAACATTACCTAATATAACGGATAATAATAAGTGTTATTCATTTGAAGGTGCTCAGTATTCTGTTTATAAGACAAATAATAATGGTGCACTTAGTGATTTAGCTGGTACGATTACGATTGGTGCGAATGGTTCAGGTAAACTTGAAGGATTAGCGATGCGTACGTATTATGTAAAAGAAACAAAGGCACCAACTAATAAATCTTATGGTTTGGATTCTACAATGTATACTGTTACAGTATCAAATGCTTCTGGTCAGACACTTAATCCAACAGTAACATCAAAAGAGAAGCCAGAGAATGACCCTGCTTATTTTGAAATGACAAAGAAGTGGGATGGCGAGAAGACAGCAACAGTTCCGTCGTTATGGGGTACTCAGTTTACGATTGAGTATTATGATGGATATTACGATAAGAATAATTTACCATCATCACCTACAAGAACATGGGTTATTGAATTGCAGTATGATGATGTTACTGATACATATCATGCTGGATTAGATGAGAAATGGCTTGTTGATGTTGATAGTCATGGAACACGTAGTAGTGATTTATATAAGAATGCTTCTGGTAAAACAGTTTTACCATTGGGTACTTATGTGTCTTATGAGTCACAGGCTGCTCCGGGTTATACTTTGGAAGGTGATTTGTATATGGAAGGTGATAATACAGTTTATCATCCGGCTGATAGACTTTTCCAGCAGGTTAAAAAGAAAGGTGATAGTGTTATCATTTCAGGTAACAATGTTCATAAAGCTAATAATACACCAAAAGCAAGTGACATCAAGATTGTAAAATACAAGCAGGATGGCAAAACACCATTAGCTGGTGTTGTTTATGAATTGAAAGACCATCATGGTAATGTTGTTGGTAAACAGACAACTGATTCAAAGGGTGTCGTTCATTTCAAAGACCTTTATCCTGATGTGTACACTGTAACGGAAGTCAGTGCGCCGAATGGATATACGTTGCTGAAAGAGCCTATCACAGTCAACTGTCCAATGCGTGTCACAGATGATGACATTACGAGATTAGGCATTGACAGAAAGAATGTTATATTTGATTCTGTTAATCCTGATGACCCTGATGATGATATTTATTATGTCCTTAGTCAGACATTCAATGTATCAAATGATTGGAACTTTGATATGCCACGTTCAGGTGCAATGATTACAGCAAAGAGATTTATTCCGATTGCTTGTGGTATGGTTGTTCTGATGGGTGCAACATGCGTTGTATTCTTCAAGAAAAAGAAGAAACGTATTTAAGTGCTAACATAGGCTTATAAAATAAAAAACCACTCTTGAGTTCAAGAGTGGTTTTTTGTGTTAAAGATATACCTTATGAAGTTTCCAGATATGCACATCCTCGCCGTTGCAATATAATTTCGCATCGTTATCATCGCAGTAGGATAACTCAGCCCATTCAGGTGCAAGTTCACTTGGCTTTAAATTATTATATGCATTTTGCATGGCTTGCTGTGCTGCTGCAGGGTCATTAAATGTGGTTATGTCGATGTCATATCCATCGGTATGAATGAGTAATATTTTCTGTTTCATGAATGTTACGTCCTTTTTTATTTGCGTGTTTACGTTAAGATATATTTTTTATAAAAAATCAGTCAGAAAACCCATCGGCTTTAGACGATGGAATGAATG
>ENA-OOZX01002126-OOZX01002126.1-human-gut-metagenome-genome-assembly--contig:-NODE-2126-length-10940-cov-6.889389_pt1 | contig 10940 bp, 9 predicted proteins | sample MGYA00241048_ERZ501412 | MGnify/ENA primary metagenome ERZ501412 (study PRJEB25962, sample SAMEA2042518) | human gut metagenome | biome: human gut; feature: human-associated habitat; material: faeces... | reverse complement strand
TCCTCCATGTCCAGCATGGTCACGGCGGTGACGATCATGGGCAGGTTGGTGCCTGCGATGACTTCGATTTTCTGCTCCGGGCGTGCATACTTGCACTCCACAGCAGTCTTGAAGGGAGAGCCGCCGGGCAGGTCGGACAGCACCACGACGCCGTCGCAGCTCTTGAACTCGTCAAAAGCGGCGTTGAACTTCTCGGCCAGCTGCTCGGGAGTCATCCCCTCTTCAAAGTTGATGTAGCGGACATAATCATTTTCGCCCGCGATCATCTGCGCAGAGGTGTGGATACCGTCTGCAAAATGGCCGTGGCCGGTAACTACCAAACCGATCATACTCGTTGCCCTCCTGAATTTATGACGTTGTTTTGATTATTTCAGCGTGTAGGGGTACAGAGTGACGCCCTTGACCACGCGGTTCACCTCGCCGGTGGGGCAGGGGTTATCCGGGGTGATGCCCAGAGACAGGGACTTCATCAGAGCGATGGTCTGTGCGAACAGGATGAAGTCCAGACCCAGCAGGACGTTCTCCATGTCGGCACCGATCTTGATCTGGACGGGATAGTCGGCCAGCTCCTCGATGCCCTCGCAGTCGTGGTTGTAGACGACGGCGATCTTGTTGCCCTTGCGCTGGTGTGCCATCTCCTTGACCAGATCCAGCTCGTAGCGGATCTCGTCCCAGTTCTTGCCGGTGTTCAGGGGCACTGCCACAGCCCCGGCCAGCACTGCGCCGTACATACACATCACATAGTGGTAGCTGTTGCGGGCCAGGATGGCCACTCGCTGCCCCAAGGGGTTCGGGGTGCGGCTGCGTAAAAATGCCACGAACCGCCGCAGGTCTGCAGCGTACTGCCGGAAGGGCACCTCCACCACGCCGCCCTTGGCCTCATCATAATAGCGGATACCAATCCGGTCTGCGTAGATCGTTTCCAGATTGTTCAGAGACTGATACAGCGAATGAACCATGTTAGCCTCCACGTCACTGTTTTTTACATTCCTGCAGCCGGGCCCACCCGGGGCCGGGCCGCTTTTTCGATTGTGTTCAGTATACAATACCGCCATTGGCAATGCAATACCTTTGCAAGATTTAATTTCCATTTTTGGCAATTAAATCTTGCACATCTTGTTTTTTCCATCCGGCAGCCTGTGCCGTCTGCCCAGAAATTCGGCCCTTCTGCCGGGCTTTTTTATCGGTAAAGACAACAATTGCCACCCGGCGGTGGGCAATTCAAAATTGACAGTGTGCACAAAAAGCATTATACTAGCCTTATATCCTTATAAATGGATCATTTTTTACTGTATGCGCCTGTTGGTCACATGTTTCCGGACGGCGCAAGGAAGGACCCTTTTCATGGAAGGCACCAGACCCAGCACCGTCAACTCCATCGGCATGTTCGACATGCTCAAGGGCGTGGGCATGATCACCATCGTGCTGGCCCACACCGCCGAACTCTACCCCATGCAGATCTCCGGCGGGCTGTCGCTCACGGCGTTTTTCCCGTTCATCTATCGTGAGGCCCTGATGGCGGCCTTTTTCATTGCCAGCGGCTACGGTTTCCGCAAGCGCTCCATCGGCAAGTGCATCCAGCAGCAGCTCAGAGCGCTGCTCAAGCCCTACTGCATCACGGCGGCGTGCACTTCGCTCTTGCATCTGCTGTGCCACTACATGGCGTTCCATTACTTCCCCAGCAGCGTCACCGAGACCCTCAAGGTGGCCGGCGGCTTTCTGCTGGGGCTGCCCCACACCACTACTTATGCCGGGCAGCAGTTCTTTTCCACCGGCCCCATGTGGTATCTGCTCTCGCTGCTGATCGGCTGGGTGCTGCTGGACGCCATCCTGAATATCTTCCCGGAGAAATACACACACTGGGCTGTGCTCGGCATCATGCTGCTGGGCTGGGGCACCACACTGGTGTGGGAGCTGCCCTTCAGCCTTTCGCAGGGGGCCGTGATCGTGCCCTACCTTTACATCGGCTATCTGGCCAAGAAGAACCGCTGGCTGGACAAGCCCCTGCCCCGCCGCACCCTGTACATCCTGCTGGGCGGCACAGCTCTGACCGCTGTGGGAGCCCTGCTTGCCCAGAGCACCGACTGCATTTCCATGGGCGAGTGGACCCTGGGCCCGCTGAGCATCCTGCTGGATGCCGCCACCGGCTTTTTGTTCATCCGCCTGTTCATGCGGCTCAACCGTTTTACCGGCCCCATCGCACAGGGCCTGCAGGCCATCGGCCGCAACTCGCTGAACATCTTCTGCATCCACACGGTGGAGCTTATCGCCATTCCGTGGTATCTGTTCGCGGCTCACTTTACAGACCACCCGCTGCGGGGTATGCTGCTGCAGAACGTGATCGCGTTTACCTCCATCGGGCTGGTGTGCGCCCTGCTGAACCTGCGGCGCAGCTGGATCGTCAAAGCCTCAGCCGCACGGCGGCAGGCCCAGCGGCGTACCCCCGCGCTTTCGCAGCATTGATTTCCCCGGCTGCTGCGGTGCAGCCGTATCCTATAAAACAAGAGGAGAATCCGGTTATGAACAACGATGCCCCCCAGACCCTGGACGCGGCAGGCAGCCGCGTGGCCGAACTGGAACAGCAGCTCCGGCTGTCGGACGAAGGCGTTTCCCGCCTGGCACAGCGGTGCCTGGAGCTGGAGCAGCAGGTGCTGAAATATGAGGCCGTGCTGGCCTCGCAGGGTGCCGACACCGAGCAGGGTGCTCTGCTTCTGCCCCAGCTGTTCTACGACTCCGGCTCCGGTTTTTCGCCCCATGAGTGCCTGACCGTTGCCCCTGACTCCTACGACGAGCTGACCCACGAAGTGTCGGCTGTGTTCGAGTTGCCCGTGGAGGCCAGGGCCCTGCGGCTGGACCCCGGTGAATTTGCCTGCTGCATCACTGATTTTTCCCTCTCAGACGAGCGGCTCAGCTACCACATCATCAACGGCAACGCCCTGCAGGAGGGCACCATGCTGTTTATGAACATCGACCCCAACCTGACAGTGGAAAGTGCCGTAGGCTTCCCCGCCGGGCTGCGGTTTGCGGTGAAATATCGCTACTATCCCCTGGGCCGCTACCTGCATGAGCAGCCCGGCAAGGCCCTGCTGCGGGCGCTGACCGTGCTCAAGGAAGAGACCGAGGCCGTGTCCCGTCAGGGCACCGAACAGCTGCTGGAGGCAAACGCTGAGATCCAGCAGTTGCACCAGCAGCTGGCCGACCAGCAGCAGCATCTGGCCGACCTGCAAAGCAGCCGGGCCGCCTACGAAGCCTCGCTGGAAAACGTGCTGGGCAGCAGCAGCTGGAAGCTCACGGCACCGCTGCGCAAGCTGCTGGGCCTGTTCCACCGACATTGAAGGGGGTTCGTACATGTACAGCAGTTACAGCCCCCTGCAGCGCCGCCAGCTGCGGGAACAGACCTATACCGACACCCAGAGCACCTATCTGCTGGTGTACGCCCCAGGCCGCCGCAACGCCCTGACCCTTTCTCTGGCCGAGCAGCTGCACCGCAAGTTCCGGCTGGTGGACCGGCTGGAAGGTGAGCTGACCCCCTCCGTGAACGGTGTGCTGCTGGTGAGCGAGGATGTGGAGTGCACCTCCACCGCCCTCACCTATTTTGCAGCCGCCTTGCAGCAGGGGGCTGACCTTGTGGTGTGCGATGCCGTGTTCGGCTACGACGGCGGCAGTGCCCTGTACCAGACCGACCAGCACCTGCCCGGCCAGCGCTGTGCCCTGCTCTCCCGCGCCCTGCTGGACCGCTGCCGCGCGGCGGCCCGCGGCAAAGACGATGTGCTGGAACTGCGGCGGCTGGCAAACCAGCTGGCGCAGAACTGCCGCTGCGTCCCGCAGGCACTGCTGCACTTCCGCCGGGAGCTGTGCGCCGAGGACGTATTCTCGGCCACCGGCAAACGCGCCGTGGTGCTGAGCCATGAACTCACCATGACCGGTGCGCCCATCGTGCTGGTGAGCGCCATCCCGGTGCTGCGCAGTCTTGGCTATGAAGTGGTGGTGCTGGGCCCCTCGGACGAGGGCTCCCTGCCGCTCTTTCTGGACGCCGGTGCCGCCGTGGTGACCCGCCGCGACTGCGTGACCTCTTCCACCCTGTGGGAGCTGGCCTCCAGCGCGGATCTCGTGCTGGCCAATACGGTAGTGGAAGCCCCCGCCGTGCGCACCCTGAACGGCGGCTTCGTACCGGTGCTGTGGTGGCTGCACGACGCCTTTGCAGGCTATCCCTTCATCACCCACAAGATTCCTAAGGAGCTGGCCGACAATGTGCATATCGCCGCCGTAGGCTCTCACGCCACCGCCGCCATACACTCGGTGCGGCCCAAGTTCAAGGTGGAGCAGCTGATTTACGGCCTGCCCGACTACGCCCGCGAGAGCTTCCCTCGCTACGACCTGAGCTACACCGGCGGGCGGCCCCTGTTTGTCACGGTGGGCTCCATGGAGATGCGCAAGGGGCAGGACATCTACTGCGAAGCCATCCGCCTGCTGCCGCCGGAAGTGCGGGAAAAGGCCTCCTTCCTCTTCGTGGGCAAGGCCTCCGACCGGGACGTCTCCGCCCATGTGCACGCCCTGACCGAGCAGTTCCCTCATAATGTGTTCTACCGCAAGCGGCTGGAACGCCCGGAGATCAAGTCGCTGATGGAGCAGTGCACCTGCATTGTGTGCGCTTCCCGCGATGACCCCATGCCCACCTTCGTGACCGAGGGCCTGATCTTCGGCAAGCCTTCCATCGTGTCGGAGCACACCGGCACCGCCGGGCTCATCACGGAAGGGGTGGACGGCTTTGTGTACCGCAACGACGACCCCGTCCAGCTTTCCAAGGTGCTGGCCCATGCCATCGAGCATCCCGACCAGCTGGCCGCTATGAAGGCCGACTGCCGCAAGCTCTACGAGCGCTACTACACCAACGAAGCCTATGTCTCCACCCTGGTCCGTCTGATCCGGGAGCTGACCGAGTCCCGCTAAGCCTTTTGTTTTATTCTTGTTAAATTCAACGCCCCGGAAAATCCGTGTGATCTTCCGGGGCGTTTTTGCACGCAGTGCATCAAAACAAGCTGCAATATTTGTCCGTTTCTTTCCGTTCCGGACATCTTTTTTATCATCCGGGCCGGATTGCACAAGAAAATTTGGCTTCCGTTCACAAAGACGGCCGGCGGCTGTGCTATACTTTTAAAAAGTTTCATCCTGTCTGAAAGGAGTCCCTGCCCTCATGAACCAATCTGCCGCCTCTCAGCCTTCCCGCAAAAAGGCCGTATTATCTCTGCTGATCCTGCTGGCGCTCACCTGCGTGATCGTGCTCATCTTCCGGGATCACTGGGCTGAGATCACCGCCGCCCTTGCCCAGCTGAACCTGTGGCAGGTGCTGGTGGTACTGGCGCTGGGCATCAGCTACCCGCTGCTGGAGGGCTGTGTCTCCTACGTCATCGTGCGGGGGCGGCTGCCCGGCTTCACCCTGCGGCAGGGCATCGACAACGCCTGGTGCGGCACCTTTGGCAACGTGGTCACCCTGGGCGCGGGTGCCGTGCCAGTGCAGACCTGGTATCTGCATCAGGCAGGTCTGGACATTGGCCCCGGCGTGGGCCTGATGACCCTGCAATATGTATTCCACAAGACCACGGTGCTGCTGTACGCCACCGTGATGCTGCTGCTCCAGCACAAATGGCTGGCCGCCAACACCACCGGCGTGCTGAAATATCTGCCCATGGCATATGCTGTGGTAGCGCTGGTGATCGTGGCGCTGGTGCTGGTGTGCGTGTCGCCGCTGGTGCAGAATCTGGCCCGCTGGGCACTGGGCTTTCTACCCAAGACCGAAAAATGGCAGCAGCGCCGGGCCGACTGGCTGGAGCAGCTGGATGTCCTGGGCACCGAGAGCCGCCTGCTGCTGGCCGACAAGGCCCGCTGTGTGCAGATCTTTGCCCTGCAGGCGCTCAAGCTGTTTTTGCTGTTCTGCCTGCCGTGGCTGTGCATCCGGTTCATGCAGCTGTCCCCGCTGAGTTTTGCGCGGGTGCAGCTGCTCACCAGCCTGATGCTGTTCGTCTCCAACGCCCTGCCCAACGTGGCAGGCATGGGCTCCATCGAGACCGCCTTTCTGCTGCTGTACAGCAGCTTTTTGCCTTCCGGTGAGGTGATGAGCGTGCTCATGCTCTACCGCATCGCCAGCTATTATTTCGTGTTTGCCGCCAGCGCCATGGGCTTTTTCCTCGCCCAGCGGCGTCTGACCCGGACACCGCCAAAGGAGGCGTGACTCTTTATGAAGAACAAGAGCATCCTGTCCCGTGCAGGCATTGTTCTGCTGATCCTGCTGGTATTGGTGCTGATCCTGCCGTCCGGTAAGATCGACCTTGCATCAAAGATCAGCGCCAGCACACAGGCCAGTGTCCGGGCGGAGCACCAGCAGAATTTTGCCAGCTCCAACGAAATGGAGTTCGAGGTTTATTCCAGTTCGGATGAGATCTATCAGAACATTTCGGAAGTGCTTTCCGGCGTGCGCTGTGTCAGACGGCTCAGCCAGAACTATTCCTCCTACTCCCACGAATTTCCGGTGGATTCCATCACCGTGAGCTATTACGATGACGCCGAGCAGCATCAGCTGCTGCTTACCGTCTATTCCGACGGGGTGTGCATCCTGAACAATGCCTTTGTCTCGGTCAAATACCCCGGCGGCGGGGCCGCAGAGCTGTATCAGGCGCTTGCGGAGATCGTGGAATAAAATCATCCTATAAACCACTTGCACCATTCTTCAAAGAAAGGGCAAGTAAATGTTAAAAGTTTGTGTACCTTGCCGCATCCAAAGCTTTGTTCCGAAGTTCAATATAATGCCTGAACTTTTCGTTCAGATACACCGACGGTAACTGTCGGTTCTCTGTAAAATCTTGCAGATACGGAATATACTCTGTCGGCAGATCGCGATTGTATTTGACTGTACCATCCCCGGATATTGCAATGATATTTCGATCAAACAGTTTATGATGGTTTTCACAGAGCCAGATACCATTATCGCCATCCGTTGCAATCTGAACTTTATCCTCTGCGCTGATGGAACGATCCGCTTTTATACTGGCAACCGGCCAAACATGTGCCCCTTGAATCAAGTCCGGGATTGCACATCCGCACAGTGCACAATGTTTTTCTCCAAGTTTCCTGAGTAAATTATATTGATATCTCGGTGAGCGAAGGCAATCTCCCCGGCTTGCCTCAAATGCTCTTTTTTCAAAGGTCAGGTCCGTTTCAATGATATCAACCGTTCCCATTTTTTCAAGGACCTGCAAACTCGCTTTGGGAAGTTTCTTTAAGTTCCCTTCCAATATTTCATACAACCTTATTTTTCCTGCTTGCCCGTGAATCATCGACATTGCATAGCATATAAGGCTGGATTCATATTTACTTGCACCAAAAGTTTTGCAGTATGCCTCATACTCACCATTTTCATTTTTACTGATAAAGGTAGAATGATTGCTTTTGTTGATTTCGCGATTTTCGGCACGAGCACGCATCATGTCTTCTATCGTCACAAAGCTGTTTATCGGCGAAGCAAGTGAGGCGTTGAGAAAAACAAATCCTACCGTCTTCATAAGTCTATAGACAAACATATGATAATCGGTTGCTGAATTTCCATCCTCACAGATGAAGTAGTAGTAGATTTTTTTCTTTTTTCTGGGACACAGGTAAAACAGGTTAAATGCCGTCGGTACACTTTGAACGCTTGAATTCCGCCCCCTGATATTCTGTTCCGAAAACGTTATGAAGTGCACATACTCGCCGTCGCGAAGAATTGCCAGCCGCCCCTTGTTATAAGTATTCGACAAAACATCATCGCTATAGTCATCATCTACATATTGGCAGTCGTAATCTGTACGTCCCGTTATCTTTTTGCAGATGTCTTTTAGAATCGTATCGTTCAACTGGCTCTGAAATGTAATTCCTGTCTGCGCAGTTTTTTGCAGATTTTTCTTGATCACAAACAGCGGTTTATCTTTCATAGTTGGTCACCAGTATTTCCTTTCTCCGACTACCAGATATACCCAGAATATCCCCCAATTCAATAATGTGGTAATGGTTATCCTGCGTCCAGTTCACCAGGTTCTGATTAACTTTCCCCTTATGCTCCAATACATAAGACAGCATAAAACGACTTCCTTCGTGGTTCAATTTATCCAAAAATTCAAAAAGGGCTGCCTCCTGCGATACATCCCAGCCTTTAAAGCCTCGTTTTCCGTCATTGTATGAACCATTCGTAAGCATATACGGCGGGTCAAGGTATACAAATGTATGTCCGTCATCAACATATCGAAACGTATCCGTATAGTCTGCACAGGAAAAACAAACATTTAACTCCTTGATTCGACGAGAGAAACTGACGAGCTTTTCTAAAAGGTTGTCGTTGAACCACCGCATTCCAACCGGATTGTTAAATCCGTGATTGCTATTAAAACGAATCTGCTGCTGAAAGCTATACAATATCACCACAAGCAGCAACCGTGGGTCACGTTTATCTTCCGGCAGAGAGTTATAGTAATCCCGCACATTGAGATAAGCATCTTTTCTTCCAGGTTCCAATTCAAAACGCCGGATCATTTTCTTCATATATACGATATAAGAAAAGGTATCATATTGCCAGAATGACTCTATGAGTTCCTTGACAAAATGATTGTATTCGTTGTACACGACGCTTTCTGAACGGATATTGATTCCAACATTAAAACCGCCTCCGAATGCGTCAATGAAATCGTCAATATCACTCGGAAGGTTTTCCCGTATTGCCGGAATCACACGAGCTTTACTTCCGATATAGTTCAGCGGCGATTCATACACCACATCTGCCGGGTCTTTTTTCTCTACGAAGAACAGGTATTCAAAATGTTCTTTGTGATTTTGTGATTTCCAGTTCTGGTATTTTTTATAGCTGATTTTTTTGCAGCAGTACGTTTCCGGCTTTCCGTAACGCTTCATAACAGCTTCGATGTATTCCTTGGACATGAGTCCGTCGTTGTTATAGCTCATAACAATGTAGCGTGCTGTCGTGTTCGCAATGATCCTGTCCAAAAGAATATGTGCTTTATATTCCTTAGACCAATCCGACCGCATAGGCATAACCGGCCGCGAGCCAGTCACCTTGCTGACAGAAGGATGGTCATTCAAAATCAATGTCTCGAGCAAATGGTATTGTGTCCCGTATTGATTCTGTGTATAGGGCGGATCAAGATACAAAATATCACACTTGACATCTGAAATGATATTCTCTGTTTTATCGTTATAAATTTTAATATTCAGCGAATCACATGCATTGTAAGCAGGTTTTATAAATTCGATTGGTTTCAGCGCACGCCCATCCCATTTTTTCAAGAATGCACCATACACTCCCGCCGTATTGGATACTCTCGATACAGACTCCACAAGACTTGCCAAAAGAAGCATATATTCTGCCTCTGAAAGCAATTTGTTTTTGTGCCATTCTTCGATCTGTTTTCGGAAGTAGTCTATTCTCGCAGCGTTCTCAGGCGTAAAATACATTCTACTGCTTTCAGTTGGCGCATAATTCTTGTAAATAAACCCTTGAACCTTTTCGTCACTCTGGTTCAAGAACGCAAAGGGGTCAAACCCAAGCCGTTCAAAATGACAAGACGAGGCATACAGCCTGCCTGCTGTATAAACAGTCGCCCATTTAAGGTTATCGTTAATGACAAGATTGAATTTATTTTTTAACCGATCTGACACTGCACCTGTCCCGCAAAATGCGTCAAACAATGTGAGAGATTCCTCAGACTCCACTCTGCTTTCAATAAAAGAATCGATTTCCTCTACCATCGACTCTTTATTTCCTATGTATCTCATTTCTTTGGCACCTTATCCTCTTCCGGAGTAAACTCTACGATATCATCTATTCTGCAATTCAACACTCTGCATATTTTTTCCATCGATTCAAGGGACACATATTCATCCCGGCGCATTCGCGTCGAAATATTGGCACTATACCCAGCTTCCTTCTGAAGCTCTGCCGCCGTCATATTTCTGTCAATCAGCATATGAAACAGCTTCTTGTAGCTTACAGCCATATAGTATATCTCTCCCTTCATTCCAATCTGTCAAAAGTATATCACGAAAAAGTGATTTTTCAAAGTGACTGTGAAATTTTCATTATATTGATACCTTTAAAACAAAAATCGGGGCGTGCAGGTGGTCAAGCTGCACGTCCCGTTTTTGTTTTCTTTGCACGCGATGCGGTACCAATCACACCGAATGCCGCGCCGGAGGCCGCAGAGCAAACCATGCTGCAGCTTCCTTTTGAAAAAGAGAATGGAATGGAGGAATTGGCGTTTGCGCAGCAATGAAAGCCCCAGTGAGGCTTTTAAGCCACAAGGTGGTCTTGCGCAAGCAAGATGGAGTGGCCTCGCCACGACAAACCTGACGTCCGATATAGCTTAACCGCTATAGCAGACTTGAGTTTTGCGCAGAAGCATTGCAGGTACCTCTGCTGTTCTGGTGCAACGCGTTTCAAGCGGTTAGGTTCATCTAACCTCGTTGCGAGAACAGAATACCATACGCAGTTAGTCTTGTCAACCCTTATTTGAAAATTTTCCGGAACTTTTTTGCAGTAAAGTTTTTTCTGCCCGATTCGTGCACCCTGTACAGACACACAGCTGGCTAAGGCTGTGCAAAATCCACCGATTTCCTCTTGCTTTTGACCGATATCTTTGTTATTATAGTTCATGCAGCACTGCAACTCCACATCTCGCCGCTGCTTTTTGGCAGCAGGGCGGTTCTCAAGGGTGCAGTGTGGCCAAGGAGGCGCTTTGACAAATTTTTGTTCAGAGCTGCTCCGATCAGTCCGCCCCCAGAAAGCCGCCAACAAGGAGCGGCTTTTCAAAGGCTCAATAGTTAGAACATGCTAACCAACGCATGGAATGGAGCAAGGAGGTTCCAATGATCAATTTTGAACAGTGGGAAGGCTTTGAGGG
>ENA-OOZX01002122-OOZX01002122.1-human-gut-metagenome-genome-assembly--contig:-NODE-2122-length-10955-cov-2.078991_pt1 | contig 10955 bp, 6 predicted proteins | sample MGYA00241048_ERZ501412 | MGnify/ENA primary metagenome ERZ501412 (study PRJEB25962, sample SAMEA2042518) | human gut metagenome | biome: human gut; feature: human-associated habitat; material: faeces... | reverse complement strand
CTGTCGAGGCGGCTCAGGAGCTGGGGACGGCCGAAGTCCGTGTCCTCCTGACGGTCGACCATGCTACGGTAGCGCACGAGGGTTTCGTGGAACTTTTCGGGAGGCACGCGGATGCCTCGGGCGAGTTCAAGGTCGGACGTGCCGCGAATGAAGTAGCCCGAGCGGGCGTAGCTCTTGAGAACTGGCATGTCGTCGATCATCGCCTGATCGAAGATGAGCCAGGCGCGGCCGCTGTTCTTGTCGCGGATCTGCTCCGCCAGTTTTTCGGAAAGCTCGTCGGCGAAGCGTTCGCCCTTGTCGTTGACGAGGATCGCGCCGTTGACGCGCACCTGATGAGGCAGGATGAGACCGGAAAAAGGAAGCGTGGTCGGATGAACCGTCACGGCGTGCATGTCGACTGTTCGGGCCCCCATGTTCTCGGCAAGAAGGATGCCGTCGCCCGTGGCGGCGGGGGAGTTGGTGGACTGCAGGCCCTGCGTGTGGCGTGCGAAACGGGAGACCATCGCCTCGTTTGCGCTGAAGCCGCCCGTTGCGATGACCACGGCGGGCGCATCAATCCTGTACTCCCTGCCCTTCGTGTTGAGGACGACGACGCCGTTGACGCGGCCCTCGGCGTCGGTTGTGATTCTCTTGACGGCGGTGCGGGTGCGGATGGGCACACCGTGGGATTCGATCCCGTGCAGAAGGGCGTTGATGATTTCGGGCCCGATGAGGCCGCGCTTGGGCTGGATGCCGCGCTTGGAAACCGTGCCGTCCTCATTGAGGTTGCAGGCCGTCTGAAGGCTGTCGTCGCGGGTGATGCAGAGGGGCTCGAGTTCGGCGCCGTAGCTGCGAAGCCATTCAACGGCTTCGCCCGAGCCGGAGACGATGCGTGTGAGAAGGGCCTGATCGGTCGTGCGGCCGCCCTTGCGGATCATGTCGCTCTCGAGCAGCTCGAGCTCGCGGGGTTCGCCCTTCGGGACGCCGAGCATGAAGCCCGTGGCAAGAACGGTGTTGCCTCCAATGAAGGGCATCTTCTCGACGACGATTACCTTCGCGCCCGCTTCGGCTGCGGAGAGCGCCGACGTGAGACCTGAGCCGCCCGCACCGATCACGACCACGTCGCAGTGCGCGTCGGCGGCAAGGGCCGATGTGGCTGCCGCTGCAAGGCCGATGCCGGCGGCAATGCCCGCCGCGCCGCGAAGGCAGCGCGAAAGAAGTTTGCCGAGGGTCTGATGACCGTGTCCGCTGTTGAGCATGGTGTGGTTTCGAGCTGAAGACAGTCTTTGAAGGTTGGGCGTCGTTCGCCCTTTGCAGGTCTCGGGTAAACCCGTAGGCAAAAGAATAGCAAAAAAAAGAGAAGGGCGCAGTGGCGTTTTCCGCAAACGCTTCGGGCAGGCGGACTTGAAAACCTGAGAATACCGTGAATGCGGTATGCCGGCCATGTGATCTTTGGACAACTCGCTATTTTCATTGTGAATAGCGGGGCTCTCCTGCAGAAATGAGTTTCCCGTTGAAGACCCTTCGTCAGAAGTACCTCTCAGGTGGTAGATGTATTAAAGCTAAGGGAGGGGGCTTTTGGTTGAAAACTACTGCGAGAGTAGGGTTGTCATGAATTCGACATGAGGGCAGACTCTCTGTGTCGACGGAGTCCCCCTCTGTCATGACGAAAATCACCGCCGCGATGCGCCGCCCCTGATTCGGTGCATCGCTCATGCGACGGCAAGAACAACAACTTTCCAAGAAGGATCCCCCATGGAAGTATCTCGCAGAAGTTTTCTCAAGCGTGGTTTGCTTCTCGGCGGCGGTGCTGCGTCCGGTCTTGCCGGCGCGGCTGCTCATGCGGCCGGCGGCTCCAAGAAGCCCTACAAGCTCACCAGCGTGAATGAAACGACGAACATCTGCTGCTACTGCTCAGGCGGCTGCGGCACGATCTGCTCGACGCGAAACGGCGAACTCATCAATCTTGAAGGCGACCCGGATCATCCGGTCAACCTTGGCGGCCTGTGCCCGAAGGGCGCCGCCATGTGGGGCCTTCGCAACATCGTGACGAAGGATCGCCGCGCCCAGCTTCATCCGGACCGCGTGCTCTATCCGATGGTTCGCCGTCCGGGCAGCAAGACCTGGGAGCGTCTTTCCTGGGATCAGGCCGCTCTTGAAATTGCCAGGCACGTCAAGAAGACCCGCGACGCCACCTTCGTCGAGAAGGAAGGCGACGTGACGGTCAATCGCTGCGACGGTATCGCCAGCCTAGGCGCCGCCCAGCTTAACAACGAGGAAGGCTGGCTCGTGCAGAAGTTCGCGCGCAGCCTCGGCGTCCTCGCCATCGACAACCAGACCCGCGTCTGTCACTCTTCGACCGTTTCCGGTCTTGCGCCGTCGTTCGGCCGCGGCTCCATGACGAGCCACTGGTGCGACTTCGCCAACTCCGACGTCATCATGTCGATCGGTTCGAACAACGTCGAAAACCATCCGCTCTCCTCCCGCTGGGTCGAGCGCGCCCAAGACAAGGGCGCCACGTGGATCGTGGTCGATCCGCGCTACTCCCGTTCGGCCGCCCGCGCCGACATCTACGCCCGCATCCGTCCGGGCTCCGACCTTGCCTTCTACGGCGGCCTGATCAACTACATCCTGCAGAACGACCTTTTCCAGAAGGAATACGTCCTGCACTACACGAACGCCGCCTGCCTGCTGCGTCCCGACTTCAAGTTCGACGTCGATCACGGCCTCTTTTCCGGCTGGGATCCGGAAACGAAGCGCTACGACAATGAAACCTGGGGCTACGACGTCGAACACAAGGCCGTCTGGGACACTTCCGAAGGCTCCGCCTTCGCCTGGGTCAACCGTCCGGGCACGCCGAAGTTCAAGACGCCTGACCTCAAGGTCCTCAAGCGCGACATGACCCTTCAGGATCCGAACTGCGTCCTCAACGTCATGAAGCGTCACTATGCCCGCTACACGCCCGAGCTCGTCACGCGCGTCACCGGCATGGATCCCGACGTCATGAAGAAGGTCTGGGAGGTCTTCGCCTCCACCGGCCGTCCCGACAAGGCGGGCTCCATCCTCTACGCCCTCGGTCAGACGCAGCACACCTACGGCTCCCAGAACTGCCGCGCCATGTGCGTCATTCAGCTTCTGCTCGGCAACATCGGCATCGCGGGCGGCGGCATCAACGCCCTTCGCGGCGAACCGAACGTTCAGGGTTCGACCGACGTCGGCGCAAGCTCGCATCAGGCTCCCGCCTATCTCTCCTGGCCGACCGGCAAGGCTCACCCGAAGCTCGCCGACTATCTTTCGAAGGAAACGTACGCCGCGGGCTACTACGCCAACAAGCCGAAGTTCTGGATCTCCCAGCTTCGCGAATGGTTCGGCGCCAACGCCACGGTCGAGAACGACTACTGCTACGACCTGCTGCCGAAGATCAGCCCGAAGCTCGACTACGGCGACTACTCCACGATCATGTCGTTCAACGACATGCGCGACAACAAGATCAAGGGCTACTTCTGCTGGGGCATGAATCCGATGCATTCCACCCCGAACGGCAAGCACGCCCGCCACTCGATGGCCAACCTCGACTGGCTCGTCGTCGCCGACTGGTTCCAGACGGAGACCTCGACCTTCTGGGAAGCTCCGGACATGAAGCCCGAGGACGTCAAGACCGAGGTCTACTTCCTTCCCGCCGCGCTCATCTATGAAAAAATCGGCTCCATCAACAACTCCGGTCGGTGGATCCAGTGGCGTGAAAAGGCCATCGAGCCGCCGGGAGAATGCCGTTCCGACTTCGAGATGATGATGCTTCTCTGGAAGAACATCGTCGAGCTCTACAAGAAGGAAGGCGGCGCCTGCCCGGATCAGATCCTGAAGACGAACTTCGACTACACGATCGACGGCAAGCCCGATCTGCGCGCCCTCTGCTGGGCCCTCAACGGCTACACGGTCGGCGACGGCAAGCTCCTCAAGGGCTACGGCCAGCTTCAGGCTGACGGCACGACCGCTTGCGGCATGTGGATCTTCTCGGGCTACTACAACAACGAGTCCCAGAAGCTCGACCCGATGAAGCAGCCGATGACAAACCGCTCGAAGGAAGACCCGACCGGTCTCGGTCTCTTCCCCGGCTGGGCCTTCGCCTGGCCCGCCAACCGCCGCATCCTCTACAACCGCTGCTCCGCCGACCCGAAGGGCAAGCCCTGGGATCCGAAGCGCGTGCTCGTCGAATGGGACGGCAAGAAGTGGCTCCAGAACGACGTGGGCGACTTCGTCACGGCTAAGGCCCCCGACGACAACGCCTTCTTCATGACCTGGGAGCAGAACGCCCGTCTCTTCGCCTACTCGATGGCCGACGGTCCGCTGCCCGAGCACTTCGAACCGCATGAGGCTCCGGTGAAGAACCTCCTCAACGGTGCAGGCGGCAACCCGTGCGCTCGCTTCACGGAGGACCCGTCGGTCCGCCGCGGCAGCATCAAGGACTACCCGTACGTGGTCACGACCTACTCCGTCGTCGAGCACTGGCAGTCCGGCACGCAGACCCGCAACATCCCGTGGCTCAACGAACTCATCCCGAGCAACTTCATCGAGCTTTCCGAAGAGCTTGCGAAGGAAAAGGGCATTCGTCCGGGCGACAAGGTCCGAGTCTGGAACAACCGAGGCTCCGTCGTGGTCGACGCCATGATCACCATCCGCATGAAGCCGATGATGATCGACGGCAAGCTCACGCACGTGGTCGGCATGCCGCACCACTTCTCCTGGGCGACGAAGCTCGCCACCGGCGACAACGTGAACGACCTCACTCCCAACGTCGGTGACCCGAACTCGTACATTCCGGAATACAAGGCGTTCCTTGTCAACCTTGAGAAGGCAGCCTGACGGCGTGCCAATGGAGATGAATGATGGCAAACACTAAAGAAGTCGCCATGCTGTTCGACTCTTCGCACTGCACCGGCTGCAAGGGCTGCCAGGTTGCGTGCAAGCAGTGGAACATGCTTCCCTCGAAGCTCGGCCTCAACGAGAACAAGTTCTCGGGCACGTATCAGAACCCGCCTGACCTCAACGGCGACACGCGTCTCGTGATGACGTTCGACGAGAAGGAGTCCGGCAACAAGTACCAGCCGATCAACTTCGCAATCGGCCGCCGCTCGTGCTACCACTGCACGGACGCCGCCTGCGTTGCGATCTGCTCGTCCGGCGCCCTCTACAAGAAGGAGAACGGCGTCGTCGCGTACGACACGGACAAGTGCAACGGCTGCACGTACTGCCAGTCCGCCTGCCCGTTCGACGTGCCCCGCTTCCGTCCGATGGACGGCTGCGTGGACAAGTGCACGCTCTGCATCGACCGTCTCGAAGAGGGCGGCATCCCGGCCTGCGTCAAGACCTGCCAGCCTGAGGCGCTCAAGTTCGGCCCGCGCGACGAAATGATTGCGCTCGGTCAGAAGCGAGTCGAGTTCCTCAAGAAGAAGGGCTTTGACAAGGCCGAGCTCTACGGCGTCAACGAGATGGGCGGTCTGCACGTGCTGCAGGTCTGCCAGTTCGGTCACGAAGCCTATGGCCTCCCGACCGATCCCAAGCCCAACAAGATGATCGGCATGATGAACGCCATGCGCACGGTGACCGGTGTCGGCACCGCTGCGGTGCTCGCCGGCCTCGCCGTTTCCTTCGTCGCCGCCACCGGCTACCGCCGCGAAAAGGTGACCGTCGAGGAAGCCAAGAAGCACTGGACGCCTGAACAGCGCGCCACCGCCGATCGTGAAGTCAAGGAGCTTCTTGAAAAAGAAGCCTCCGGCAAGTAATAGGAGACTCAGAATGACCAGATACATTCAGCGTCACTCTCTGCTCACCCGCGTGACTCACGGCGTTGCCGCCGTCGCCTGCATCCTGCTCGCGGTCACCGGCGTGTTCGTGTTCGTTCCGAGCCTCGGCGGCGGCATTATGGGCGGTGAGTTCACCCAGACCATGCGCATGCTCCATCGCGTCCTCGCGGTTCCGTTCATCCTCGTTCCGCTCTTCGCCGTGCTGAAGTCGCCCGCCGGCTTCGTGCACCTCTTCAAGGAGGACATCTTCGGCAAGTGGGACAAGGACGACGTGACCTGGGCCATGAAATTCCCGTTCTATCTGTTTGCGCCGGGCAAGGTTCACATGCCCCCGCAGCACCACGTGAAGTCCGCCCAGCGTCTCGCCGACGGCGCCCTGCTGTTCTTCTGCATCATGCTCGCGCTCTCGGGCATCGTGCTCTGGCTCAACACGGGGTTCCCGACCGGCTCCGGCCTCAAGGTCGACTTCGCCCCTGAAACGCTGCTTCTTGCACACCTCGTGCATGACGTGTTCTTCTTCCTCACCGTCTTTGTCGGCATCGCCCACATCTATCTCGGCGCCGGCATCTTCCAGCCGTATCGCGGCACCGCCCGCATCATGTTCGGCGACGGCAAGGTGAGCGAGTCCGACGCGGTCTACCACTGGGGCTACTGGGCGAATGAGGAAATCGCCCTTGGCAAGAACGTGACCGTTGAAAAGGACGGCAAGGAAAAGTAAGGGGAAGCTTTTCCGAACTCTCCGAAAGAGCCGCCGGTGCTTCTGCGACGCCGACGACCCCCGGACGGGCCCCGCAGGGGGCTCGTCCGGAAAGAGGCCTCTAGAGACTTGGAGACCTCTTTCCGGACGCCCGAAGAGGCGCCGAATCCACAATCAGAAAACGCGCATTCCGGGCTTACGGCACGGAGTGCCTTGAAAAAAAGGAAAGTCACATGCTCAACCGCAAGTCGATCGAAAGGGCCCTTGCCCGTGCCGCCGGTCACCAGGACGAAAGCGTCGTCGCGCGTCTCGCGCTCTTTGCGCCCGCGCTGCTCAAGGCGGCGGATCTGCGCGCACAGCTTGCCGCTGAAGCTCCCGAGTGGACTGACGAAGAGATCGAGGCCGCCCGTCTGGGCAAGGAGACGCTTCTCTCGCTCCGTCCCGTCACGATTGACTCGGAGCGCTTCCTGCAGACGGTCGACGCCATCGCGGCGGCCCTTCTCGACAACGACGAGATCGAGGGCGACATGCTCGAAGCCTGCCGAGCCATCGACTGGACGCGCTTTGCGTCGGCTGAGCTCCTTGAGAGCGCAGGTCGCGATCCGATGGGGTATCTCCATGCCGTCGAGGTGCACGCGGGCGAGGACGCCCTTCTTGACATCTTCCTTCTTCCCGTGCTCGGCCTCGCGCTTCGCGTCTTCCTTGACGAGGCGGCCGACGAAGGCAGCCGCCGCATCGCCAGAACGGGCACCGACACGACGCATTACAACCGTCCGCTTCACTGCCCCGTCTGCGGCTCCGACGCCGCCGTCGCGAGCGTGACCGACACGCCGCTCAACGGGCACATCAAGCAGCTCTGGTGCACGTGCTGCGGCGCACACTGGGTCTTCGAGCGCATCCGCTGCGCCGTCTGCGGCGATCAGGCCGTGTCGGACCTCTCCTACATCCATGACGAGACCGACGAAACGCGCCGCCTGCACGTCTGCGCCGGCTGTCATGCCGCCTTCCCGACGATCTTCGCGGGAGAGGAGCTCAACTTCTGCGCCGACGTCGAGCAGATCGTCATGACGGGGCTTGAGCTCTTCTATCAGAACGCCGTTGAGGGCAAGGAAGCCTGAGGATCAATATTTCCGCAACGAGACGCCGCTGGCACGAAACGCACGGGAGATGAACATGGGATGCGCTTCTTTGAACAAGGCCGAACACGCGCTTGCGACCGCCATTGAGGCGGGGACCTGCATGCCCGTCTCCATGGGCGGCGTCGAGCGTCTGGGGGCCCGCGAGGTCGAGGTCTTTCGCATGAATGCAGACGAGCCTGCGCTCGACTGGGTGGCAGAGGAGGTTCCCGTTGCGCTTGTCTACAACGGCATCTCGCACGCCGTCATGATGGCCTCTCCCTCGATGCTCGAAGAATTCGCGCTCGGCTTCTCGCTTGCCGAGGGCATCATTCCCGACGCCTCGCATCTCTATGCCTGCGAGGTGCGCGAGGCCTGCCGCGGCGGCATCGAGGTGGACCTCACGATTTCGTCCGAATGCTTCTGGAAGCTCAAGGCCCGCCGCCGCTCGATGACGGGCCGCACGGGCTGCGGCATCTGCGGCGTCGAAAGTCTTGGAGAGGCCGTGCGCGAAAAGCGGGTCGTGCCGCACGAGCAGACCTTCCCGATGGCGGCCTATGCCGACGCCCTCGGCTATCTGGAGCGTGTCGAGCGCCTCGGCGGCATCACGGGCTGCACCCACGCCGCCGTCTGGGTTCGTCCCGACGGAAGCTTTGCGGGCGGCGCCGAAGACGTCGGCAGGCATGTCGCGCTTGACAAGCTGCTCGGTCTTCGTGCCCGCAGGGGCTGGCGTGACGGCGCGCTTGTCATCAGTTCCAGAGCCTCCTACGAAATGGTTCAGAAGGCGGCCATGTGCGGCGTCGAGATCATCTTCGCCGTCTCCGCACCGACGGCGCTCGCCGTCGAACTTGCACGAGAGTGCGGGATCACGCTTGCGGCCTTCTGCCGTCGCAGCCGCGCCAACGTCTACTCCCATCCCGAGCGCCTCATTGGGCTCTGAGAGAAAAAGGGCGAAGACGGAACAAGTTGTCTTGGAATGCCTTCCGGTTTTTCCTTTTTCTCCGGAAGGCCTTTTGACAGGCGGAGGACTGGTCTCACGGTCTTCCGCCTCTTTTTCGTCTGTTGTCGTCAGAAGGCGGCGTTACCCTGCGGGGCAGACGCCTTTGGATTACGGTGAGTCGAACTAGGCAGTTGTGCTTAGATGGGTCGGTTCGCTACTGCTGCAGGCCGGGAAAGCATGCCTGATTTTTGTTGACGCAAAATGAGGATGTGCGGATATACCTGAGCGAGTTACTCGGGTATACACTTCGAAAAGACTGTTGCGGATCCGCAGCACTGCAGTTTTTCAAAAACAAGAAGGAAACTCCCAGATGACTCAATCCCCCGACGAAGCCAGGCCCCGCGTCAAGGGTTCCCAGACCGCCATGGCGGCCGCCTATCTCGTTGCGATCGTGCTCGGCGTCTGCAGCGGCCTCTGGGGCGGCGAGACTATCCATGCATTCGCGGACTTCGTGAGCTCGATCTTCATTCGCCTCTTCAAGTTCATCAGCATTCCGATCATCGCCGTGTCGATCATCGCGACGCTCGCCTCGATCTCCCGTTCGAGCGAGTCTGGTCGCATCTTCCGCCACACGATCTTCTACACGCTCTTCACGACGATTCTGGCGGCCACGCTCGCCGCCGTCCTCTACGTCGCCATGTCTCCCGCCAACGTCGCCATGACGGCGGGCGCCATCGCGCCGCAGGTGGCGGAGCACTCCTATCTCGAATACATCCAGTCCGTGATTCCGGACAACTTCCTGGCGCCGTTCCTCTCCGCGAACGTGCTCTCTGTCCTGCTCGTCTCCGCCGCCATCGGCATCGCAATCTCCCGCCTGCCGCGCGACAGCCGCTCGCAGGAGGTGCTGCTTGCCTTCTTCACGGGCGCTCAGGAGGTCCTCTTCATTCTCGTGAAGTGGCTCATCCGCGTGCTTCCGATCGGCATCTTCGGCTTCATCTCTGCACTTGTCGTCGAGATGAACAAGGGCGTTGAGATCGGCGGTCTCGGCACCTATTTCGGCGTCATTCTCGCCGCCAACTTCGTCCAGATGCTCGTCGTGCTTCCGCTTCTCATGCTTGCCCGCGGCGTCAATCCGATCCGCGTCGCCAAGGGCATGGCGCCTGCGCTTGCCGTCGCCTTCTTCTCGAAGTCCTCCGCCGGCACGCTGCCCGTCACGATGTCCTGCGCGGAAAACAACGTGGGCGTCGCTCGCCCCGTCTCCCGCTTCGTGCTGCCGATCTGCACGACGATCAACATGAACGGCTGCGCCGCTTTCATCCTCGTTACGGTCGTCTACCTGATGCAGAATGCGGGTGCCGAGGTGACGCTGCCGATGCTCGCCGCCTGGATCCTGATCTCGACCCTCGCGGCCGTGGGCAACGCAGGCGTTCCGATGGGTTGCTTCTTCCTTTCGGCGAGTCTTCTCGCAAGCATGAACGTGCCCATCATGCTCATGGGCGTGATCCTGCCCTTCTACGCCGTCATCGACATGATCGAAACGACGCTCAACGTCTGGTCCGACTCCACGGTCGCAGCCATGGTGAACCATGATCTCGGCAAGGATGAAAAGGATGACGAGGCAGTTCCCGCCGCCGCATAAGACAGGACTTTCTCCTGACGTCTTCAGGCGGACCGTTCTCCCGACGTGGAGGCGGTCCGCTTTTTCTTGTACTCGCGTTTCCTAAGGCTTTGAGGGGGCTTTCGATGGGGGCAGGTGGTTGCTGTGTTGTTTGCTGGCGAGGAGAGGGCGTTTGGCTTTTTGCGCTTCATGGCTGGGAGCCATGAACAGAAACGTGCCCGTGCTGTCGTGCAGGGCCCGTTCGGGAGGGTGCCTTGGTGATGCTGATCAGTGCTCTTCAGTCACGTGGCGGGTGCCTTCGCCGATCAGGTGGGTGCTGTCGTACTCGGCCTGATTGCGGCGGTGCTTGAGGATGACGAGCAGCATGGAGATGCTCACGAAGACGCCGAAGATCATCATCGTGGCGGGAACCGAGAGGTCGGCCTTGATGAGCAGGGAGTAGACGCCGAGCATCACGAGGATGGAGGAGTTCTCATTGAAGTTCTGAACGGCGATGGAGCGTCCCGCGCTCATGAGGACATGGCCGCGGTGCTGCAGGAGCGCGTTCATCGGAACGACGAAGAAGCCCGCGCAGATGCCCACGAGGATCATGATGAGGCCGGCGATCATGACGGCCCAGGAAAGCTCGAAGCCGAAGAGCGAGAGGCCGCCTGCGGGCGCAATGTCGCGCGTGAAGTAGGAGGCGCCCACGACGAGCACGCCCATGCAGATGCCCATGGGCAGAACGTTGAGGGACTTCTTGAGAGGAACCTTGGCGGCGGCGAGGAAGGCGCCGACGGCGATGCCGAGGCTCACGACGGCC
>ENA-OOZX01002112-OOZX01002112.1-human-gut-metagenome-genome-assembly--contig:-NODE-2112-length-11009-cov-6.644331_pt1 | contig 11009 bp, 5 predicted proteins | sample MGYA00241048_ERZ501412 | MGnify/ENA primary metagenome ERZ501412 (study PRJEB25962, sample SAMEA2042518) | human gut metagenome | biome: human gut; feature: human-associated habitat; material: faeces... | reverse complement strand
GGTATAGCTGCCGTTATTCTCTTTTACCTCCACAGCAATGCCGCTGACCACTGGCAGAGAACCGCGGTTGAAGGGCACAAACCCGCCCTCGCAGCCTTCCACAAAGGCGCGGACGGTCTCTTTCAGCTCCGCACCGGTCATGGTGCGCTGGCGGGACATCAGACCGTTCGGCATGATCATGGAAGCTGCCATTTTCTGGTTATAATCCGCCTGCAGCACACTGCCAGTAAAGCTGTTTGCGGTGGCAAGCAGCACATCGGTGCCATACACGCCGCGCAGCGTGTTTGCCATCACGGAGAAGGCAGCGCTGCCGCCGTTTGCGTGGAATACGTTGGAATAGGCCTTCCCGGAGGTCAGCACGGTCTCGTTGTCGGCAGGCTCCTCATCGGCAAGGAGCTGGGCATTGAAGGCCTGATACGCCTGCTCAGCGGTAAGCTCGCCTGCGATCATTTTGGAGACCACATCCTTGGAAACGGCAAAGAAATCGTTGGAGGCGATGCGGATATACATGTGGTTTTCTTCCACCACGCTGCGGACGTCCTTCAGATACTCGGTCAGGCGCAGGGGAACGTTCTGGCTGTAGCTCAGTATGTCCTGCCCCTCCGAGACGATGCGGTTCTGCGCCTGTTCGGAGAGCATGACGTTCAGCACCTTCATGGCTTTTTCGCGGCGCGCGGTGTCCTGCTCCAGATCTCGGTTCAGGGCAACTTGGAAATAGGGGGTGGTCATGATCCACGGTTCGCCGTTCTGGCTGAAGAAGGGCAGAAAGATCGTGTCGATGCCCTCATCCTGAAACATCTTCACGCCGGCAGAGCTGCCAAAGTACATGGCAACTTCTCCGTTCCGGAACATTCCGGTCACATCGTCGTAATTCAATGCAAGATCATCTGCTGTAAGGTGGGTATCCTGAATGAACTGCTCCATCCGCTCAAACGCCCCCGGCCATACGGTGTCGTCCAGACCCACCCGCGCGGTGCTGGCGGGGTCGCTGTAGGTAGTGCGCCACTTGCGCCCCGCGGTGGTGGTAAGCTCGGCAGCAGAAAGCCCCTGCAGGGTTTCCATGCAGGTGTAGTCGTAGGTATAATCGGAGGTAAAGCCGCGGATGCCTACCTTTTCAAAAGCCTGACAGGCCGCTACAAAGCTTGCGTAATCGGTGGGCAGGGGAATATCGTACTGCTCAAAAAGGCTGCGGTTGACCACAAAGCCGTGGGCATCCGCGCACACCGGCAGCCAGTTCACACTGCCATCCTCGTTTTTGAAGCTGTTGAGGTAGGTGTTGTACACAGCGCCCGCCTCATTGGTCATGGCAAGGTTCATCAGGCTGTCCTTCAACGGTGCCGCATCGTGCAGCGAGAACCGGCAGCAGGTGATGATATCCGGCAGACCGCCGTTTTGCTGCAAAAACTTGTAAAAATCCAGATCGTTGTTGCCGACGATGAATTCAATGTTCACGTCCGGCAGCTGGGACTGGACATAGGGGGCATAGTTTTCGTACAGGCTGGTGCTCCACAGATACACCTGAATAGTCTGAGCGTCTTCCTGCTCCTGTGTTCGTTCCGCATTTTTTTCGCTGCATCCGGTGAGCAGGGATAGCCCCATCACCAGTGCCGCAAGCATGGAAAATAGGCGGCGCAATGTTTTTGTTTTCATCCGATCCTTCTCCTCACACTTCTTGGACAGCCATCGTTTTGCGGTTGGCTGCTTTTGCTTACTGATCATACATCACCGCCCGCAAGAGTGTGTGCTGTAAAACCCACCCACGGAAAGGATGCCGCAATTTTTGCGTCTTTTCTGTTTTGCGCTCTCCCTCTACCGCGAAGGGGCACAGAATGAAAGAGACATAAAAATATTTTACCACTACCATGAAAAATTTTCAATAAAATTTCATATATTGAACCATAAAAGCTGTGTAGGATTACAATAGATGTGTCACAAAGTGAAAAAAGACGAATGAGCCGTTCTGTGGTACAGTTAAATTGCTACACCAACCATCACAGAAACTGCCGTTCAGGCATAAGAAATAAAGCACCCGCAGCAATTTGCTCACCGGAGATTCAAAACCTCTGTGGCGCTTGCTGTGGGTGCTTTTGGGCGCTGTTTATTTCAGTACATCTGCAAGGACCTGCAGCAGGTGTGGAATATCCAGCGGCTTTGCAATATGGCCGTTCATACCGGCCTTCAGTGCGTTCTGACGGTCTTCCTCAAAGGCATTTGCCGTCATTGCAAAGATGGGGATGCCAGCCTTTGCGGCATCCGGCAGTGCACGAATCTGCCGCGTTGCCTCGTAGCCGTCCATGTTGGGCATCTGGATGTCCATGAGGATCAGGTCATACTGTCCGTCTGCCGCCTGCTTCATCTTCCGGACGGCGATCTCGCCATCCTCGGCAGATTCCACCTCAAAGCCCGCTTCCTTCAGGATCTCCACTGCGATCTCACGGTTCAGCTCGTTGTCCTCCACCAGCAGGATCTTTTTCCCTTTGAAGGCCTCCGCGTTCAGCTGCACCGGCCTGCAGGCAGGCTCTGCACCGAACGGCTCTGCCAGCACTCTGCGCAGCTCCGAGAGGAACAGCGGCTTTTCGCAGAAGGCGGTAACACCGGCAGCGCGGGCTTCCTCTTCAATATCGGCCCAGTCGTAGGCGGTCAGGATGATGATGGGGCGGTTTTTTCCAATCACCTTGCGGATCTGCCGCACGATCTCGATGCCGTTCATATCGGGGATCAGCCAGTCGATGATGTAAACGCTGAATTCATCCCCCTGCTCCATGGCATACCGGGTGCGGATCACCGCTTCCCTGCCGGAGATCGTCCACTCCGGCCGCATCCCGATCTTGGACAGCATGGTGCTGACGCTCAGGCAGGTGTCGGTATCGTCGTCCGCCACCAGTGCCCGCAGCCCTTCCAGCTGCGGGAGCTGCCTGAGCTCCACCTTTTGTCCGCTGAGCGCAAAGCAGAGATTCACGATAAACTCGCTGCCCTTGCCCGGCTCGCTCTCAATGGCGATGGTGCCGCCCATCAGGTCCACAATGTTCTTGGTGATGGACATGCCGAGGCCGGTACCCTGAATGCCGCTGACGGTGGAGTTTTCCTCACGGGCGAACTCCTCAAAGATGTGCTTCTGGAATTCCTCGCTCATGCCGATGCCGTTGTCCTTGATGCGGAATTCATAGCAGGCCCGGCCCGCAGGCGCACCGTTTTTCTCAGCAATGCGAATGCTGATCATACCGCCTGTGGGAGTGAACTTGATGGCATTGGACAAAATGTTCAGCAGGATCTGGTTCAGCCGCAGCGGGTCGGTGATGATATCCTCGTTCTCCACATCCATGGTATCAATAAAAAGCGACAGCCGCTTTGCCGAAACATTGGGCTGAATGATGGAGCGCACATCGTGGACGAGGTCCGGCAGATGCACCGCTTTTTCCTCGATCTTCACCTTTCCGCTCTCGATGCGGCTCATATCCAGCACATCATTGATGAGGGAAAGCAGATGCTGGCTGGAGGTGGAGATCTTTTTGAGGTAGTCCAGCACCTGTTCCCTATTGTCGATATGGGTCGCAGCCAGCGAAGTGAAGCCGATGATGGCGTTCATGGGGGTGCGGATATCGTGGCTCATATTGAACAGGAACTCCCGCTTGGCGCGGTTTGCCGCCCCCTCGTGCTGAAGCGCGATCTCCAGCTTGCGGTTCTGTTCCTCCAGCTGGGTCTGGTACTTCCTCTCCTGCTCTTTTTTCTGCAGCTCCATCTCCTGCACGGAGCGGCGGCGCAGCAGCTGAAGGATCATTACAAGCAGGATGTAGCCGACCAGAACCGTCAGGATCAGCAAAAGCGACTCCCGGAAGATTATTTTTTCATCCGTGTACGCATAGAGATCGAAGGATCTGCCATGGCAGAACATCCCGAAATAGCAGCCGGAGCCGTTCCAGCCCCTGGTATGGGTCAGCTTCTCTGTGGCCCCGGCTTTGCGAATTCCCTGCGCCAGCGGACTGCCTGCAACATCCTGCCCAATCAGCTCCGGGCGGTTTGCGGCAACGACCTGATTGTTCTGCACGATGAACAGCGTGCCGCTGGTTTCTGCCGGGTAGCCATCCAGTATGCTCTGGATGGACAGCGCCGTTTCCTCCACAAATTCCGCCGGGGTGTACCGGTAGGCAAGCAGGAGCAGCTCTGTGCTTTCTGCCCGGTGCGCCGCAACATCCACAGCAGAGCCATCTTCCAGCAGGACGCGCTTCACATAGGTCTTTCGCGGGTAAGATAAAACGTCCAGAACAGCGTCATTTTTCAGCTGGTCGCCAAACCGGTCATAGCCGATGCCGTTGGTCGTGGACTCGCACCGGAGCGTGCCATCCGGTCCCAGAACCGAAATGCCGGTGAGCCAGAGCTTTTCTGTCTGCCTGTTCAGGCACTGCGGGTCGGAGAGGTCAAGCGCAGGATTCTCTGCCAGCTGATGGACTGCGACCGCCGTGCGGCGGAGTGCCTTTGCCGTGATGGTATCGTTGTGCTTTTCAAAGCTGGTGGACTGGGATTTGACAAACTCAAGGGTCTGGCAAAAGCGTTCCTCTGCTGTGCGCATTGCCCGCCAGCTGGAGAAAAAAGCAACACCGGCCATCAAGAGCACGCCGATGATCAGATAGGCTGTCCATATCCTTTTATCCGGGGTGGTTCTGTTTTTACGCGCCAATTGTGTCCACCTCCAGATACTGCGAAGCATTTTCAAGGTATCGGCCAACGATTCGCTCCAGCGTGCCATCCGCGCGCATCTGCGCAAGGGTATCGGTCAGCTGGCTGTCCAGCCCGCGGGTGTCGTTCTTGGCAAAGGCGATGCCCAGCCCGGTGACCAGCAGCGGTTCCTCCAAAATGCGGAAGTCTACGGCATTGTCCTTCATATATTGCAGGATGCCTGTCTCGTGGGCGGCGATGCCGTCCACATAGCCGCAGGCCAGCATTGCGTACTGCACACTGCGGTTTTCGATGCTGAGCACCTCCACCGTCTGCGGGATGCGCGGGTCGGAGCCGCTGAGAAAGATCTCCTCCGGCTTGCCGGTGCTCTGCACAGCGACGGTCTTGCCGGAAAGGTCGCTGAGGGATCGGATGCTGCTGTGGGCATCCACCGCAACCACCTGACGGCTCACCATGTAAGGCCCCGCCCAGCGGTATACCTCTTCGCGTCCATCCATGGAAAAGCAGCCCCAGATGCAGTCGATGGTACCGCTTTCCACCAGATCTGTTTTTTGCTCCCAATCGATCGGTTCAAACTGGGCAGCATATCCCATGCGGCGGAAGGCTTCGGTGGCGATCTCCACGTCGATCCCGGCGGGAACGCCGTCATTGTTCAGATAAATATAGGGCGGATAGGTATCACTTCCCACAATGAGCTGCGGAAGACCGCTGTCCTTCGCATTCGTTCCGCCGCAGGAAGTCAGACTGCCGACGGCAGCAGATGCCGCCAGCAGCGTGCAGCCGCGCAGAAATGCACGGCGTGAGATTCTGTGTTTCATTCGGGCTTTTTATACTCCTGTTTTGATTGCATCCGCAGCTCAGTTGTGCTGCTGTAATTCTTCTTTCAGGGCAGCTTGGATATCCGTCAGGCATTGCAGCAGAAGCGGCTTCCTGTTGATGAAGTTTTTCCAACAGCTGCTGCTCACGCGCTTTGTAATACTCCTCGATCTCGGAAAGTGTATTCACGTTCTAATCTTCTCCTGCATCATTCACATCGTTTGTGTGCTTCCTCTGCGGAAACGCGCTTGTCCGCTATTTATTTTCGGGGGGATAACACGGAAGCGTTTTACCGTCTGCTCCAGCGCAGCAATATCCACAGGTTTGGACAGGTGCTCGTCCATGCCGGCTTCCCTGCTCTTCTGCATATCCTCAAGGAAGGCATTGGCGGTCATGGCAAGGATGGGAATGATCCTGCCCAGCGGGTTTTCACCGCTGCGGATGCGGCGGGTGGCTTCCAAGCCGTCCATCACAGGCATCTGCACATCCATCAGGATCATGTCGTACTCGCCGGGCTTTACGCTGGCAAAGGCATCCACGATTTCCTGACCGTTGGAGCAGATGGTGCAGCTTGCGCCATTGGCTTCCAGCAGCATTTCCAGAATTTCGGCGTTGATGGCGTTATCCTCGGCGCAGAGGAACTTCATGCCGGACAGAGGAGAAGTTTCTTCCTCTTCCTCCGGGAGCACCTGTGCCTCTGGCACCGTATCTGCTTCGGCATCAACGGGAAATTCCAGCACCACCTCAAAGCGAGTGCCCTTGCCGGTGGTACTCTCCACATTGATAGAGCCGCCCATCAGGTCAACAATGTTCTTGGTGATGGCCATACCAAGGCCGGTGCCCTGCACCTTGTTGGTGCCGGAGCGTTCCTCGCGGGTAAAGGGGTCAAAAAGGGTCTTCTGGTAGGCCTTGCTCATGCCGATGCCGTCATCCTGCACAATGAATCGGTATCGGGCGTAGTGCTCGTTCCGGGGCAGCTCGTCCACCTCAAACCGGATATGCCCGCCGGTGGGCGTATACTTGACTGCGTTGGAGAGAATATTCATCAGCACCCGATTCAGACGGTTGGGGTCTGCCAGCACGTTTTCGTGCTGCAGATGGGTGTTTACCGTAAAGGTCTGGCGGCGCTGGCCTGCCTGCTGGCGGATGATGCTGTCCAGCTGGCTGATCTGCTGGGGCAGATTCGTTTTTTCCACATTCAGGGTGGTCTTGCCGCTCTCGATGCGGCTCATGTCCAGAATATCGTTTATGATGCCCAGCAGCAACTGGCCGGAGTTTTCCAGCTTGTCCAGATGTTCGGCCAGCTTTTCCGGCTGGTGCAGCTCGTTTTTCATCAGAGTGGTAATGCCGATGATGGCGTTCATGGGGGTGCGGATATCGTGGCTCATGTTGGCAAGGAAGTCCGTCTTAGCCTTGCTGGCGCGCTCGGCGGACTGTAACGCCTCTGCGGCAATGTCCTGTGCCTGCCGCAGCTCATCGTTTACCTGCGTCAGGTGGATGTTGTATTGCTCCAGACGGAGGTTCGCTTCTTTTTCTGCCTGCAGCTCCTGCTGCTGCTTTTGCCGCAGGAGAGACCAGCCGACGAAAACTGTTATGACCGAGAACACCATTGCAATGACGATGATGATGACCATGACGATGGTGACCAGCTTCTGCGTATTCACGGCCACATATTTTGCCGGAACAAGGAACGCCAGTGTCCACTGAGCGTTTTCCATCTGCTTCAGGGCGTAGAAATACTCGGTCCCGTCCAGCACGGCGTTGGAATAGCAGGAGCCTGTGCGGTCAAGCCGCTCCTTTGCCTCCGCAAAGGAAGAACCGTGCAGATAGGACATCCGGGAGAGCACGGTGTATACATTGTGTCCCTTCAGCAGCTCGGTATCGTTGGCGTTGAACAGCTTGAAACCATCGTCATCCAGCACATAGACGCTGTTGTTATTTTCGTAGGCATCACAGCGGAAATAATCGTTCAGCTGGGTCATGCTCTGCGAAATGCCAAAGTAGCGCAGGGTGATCTCTTTCTCTCCGCTTTGCAGTGTGATGGGGGTGGAGAGCTGTTCCAGAAACACCATCCGGGAGTCGTCCACGGTCAGCGAGTTAGAAACGTAGCTGACCCGCTGCGGTGCGCTTTCCAAATACTTCATTCCTCGCAGCAGCCCCATGCGGCCATTCTCAGTATAGTAATGTCCGGCAGAGTCCACGGCAATCAGTTCGATCTGTCTTTCATGGTAATTGGAAAGCTCCGACAGCTTTTTCAGATAGCGATAGAACTCGGTATCGGTCTTTAACGGAGTGTAGTACAAATAATTGCATTGTACATTCACCTCGTCCCAGTGAGTGTCGATCACATCCTCCAGACTGCGGAACATCTGGTGGGTGACCTCTTCCATCTGGTTCAGCCGCTCATGGTAGACAAGGTTCTGGATGTAGGTCTGGCTCATGATAAAAAGGGTCAGGATGACCGCAACAATGACAAAGCCGGTGCCCCAAAGCAGCTTTTTATATAGTTTGTTGTTCACATCCGGTATCTCCTGTCCGTTCTGTTCAGCTCCATGCAGTGTCTGCCCGGCTGATGGTGGTGTATGCACCAAAGAAGGCTTTTGCGGCATCCATGCCCACCACGCCGCTGTCTGTGACCGTGGTCTCCGCAGCCAGCTGGTCACTCACACCGCAGATGGCGACCTGATAGGTCTTGCCCGCATCCGGCTGCACCGGGCTTACCAGCACATAGGGGTAGCCCTTGCCGTTGCCGTAGGCATCGTAGCCCGTGGCCAGCAGGTCGTTGATCTGCTGCCCGGTCAGAGTAACGGTCTGGATGGTGCGGTTCCAGCCGGTGGGCAGGATCACCGAAAGGTCGTAATCCGTAATGCCCTTGGCGTACAGCTTGGCAGCTACGCCGTGATGGTTCTGATCGGTGGGGTTGCCGGGGATCCATGTGCTCAGCGACACCAGCGCAAGGTCGCTGCCGGTAGCCTGTGCAAAGCAGCGGCCCACCAGCATGGCGCAGTCCTCCTGCGAAAGCTCCTCCGTAACGGTAGTGATGGTATCCGGGGTGTTGTTCACCACACTATCCTGATCCTCGTCCAGCTGACGGATCACATCCTCCATGGTGGCATTGCCCTTCATGAAGTCCAGCATTTTAAGGCCAGTGGTCACGATGGTGTTTTCCCAGCCGGAATAGATAAAGGGCGCGGTGTTGCCTGCATTCAGGGCATCGGCGATGTCGGCATAGTAGGTGCCGTCCGCTTTTGCGTCCTTGAAGGGCAGCAGGCTGCTTTTCAGCGCCGTTGCGGGCTGCAGAGCGCTGGTGCCTGCAACGGTGGAAAGCACACGCATCACCTTGAGCGCATCTTCCAGCTTCTGGGGGTCCTGCTCCAGCTTTTTATTCAGACCGTAGAAGCGGTTCACATTCAGCACAAAAACGTTCTGGGTGCCGTCCTCCGAGAGAAACGGCATCAGCCCGTATTTATCGGCGTTGCCGTCTGCTTCCACGATGCCGTTGGTGCCGCCCATCAGAAACAGGGTGTTGCCCTCGGTCATCCTCTGCCGGGTCACATTGTCGTCAAGAGCGTCGCCGGTGTCGTTCAGCATCCCGATGTCCTTCCACTTCTGGACATAGGCCATCGCCTGCATCATGCCGGGGGTATTGCTGACATTCGCCTTACCGGACAGATAATCCCGCTGCCACAGCCTGCCGTCCAGTGTGCCGAGGAAATCGGCGTCCGCAATGTTGCACAGATACTGGAAACCATAGCCCGGATACTGGATCTGCGGCAGACAGAGATCAACCTCTGCTTTCTTGGCCTTTGCAGCCAGTTCTTCCAGCTCAGCAAAAGAATTGGGCAGCTCCCAGCCGTATTTTTTCAGCAGGGTCTTGTTGTAGGTGATGCCGTAGCAGTTGTAGGTCGAGGGCAGCAGGTAGATGGCACCGTTGTCGAACACGTCCTGCAGACGGGACTCCACATAGTTATCCGTAAAATCGTAGCCGGAAAGGTCCAGCAGTTTGTCGGAGACCAGATCGATCCGGGGGTCGTAGTAGGTCAAGGTGCAGACGTCCGGCAGGTCGCCCGCCGCAAACATATTCTGCAAACAGGTGGTGGTGTTATCGCCGCTGTAGGGCACGACCTCGATGTTCACTTCCGGGTAAACGCTGTGTACCTGCTCAATAAAGGCTTCTATCTCCTTATAAGGTGCCATAAAGGTGATGGCTTCGTGCACATCGTCTTTTTTAGCCGTTTCGGTCTTACCGCCGCCGCAGGCAGTCAACGCCGCCGTAGCTGCCGTAATGCCGCAGACCTGCAAAAAGGAGCGGCGGGAGATCTTTTTCATCATATAAATATACCTCCCTCACATTGTCGGAAAGTGCAGCAGCGCAGTGCTGCCCTAGCTATTCTTACACATCCCATAGGAATCCACACACCCGCAGCCTGTCCGCATGGGCTTTGCGCCGAGCTTCCATAAAATAACATTATTATTGTACCATTGCAACAAAAGTGTTTCAAGTTGTTTTTGAAGGCTTTTACATACGAAAGACCTTTTTATATCTGATTCTGCCTTTTGCATGGCATAAAATGCAAAACGACCTATTGAGGAAATAATCGTAGATGGTTAGCATGAATGGAAAAAATGTGCAGGCTCATCATCAACACTAAACCACCCAGTGTGAAGAAGAGCTTTTCACATCCGGCGGCTGCGTGGATCAGCTGCTGCCAAAGGCCCTTTTTCTGCATAAACAAGATCCAGCCCATGGAGGCAATGTAGGCCATGCCGACACTGAGATGACTGAGTATTATCTCCATGTTCTACAACACCGGCACCCGGCTGGGGCTTATCCACGAAACAGGTCATCGAAAAACTGAAACTGCTGACCGATGCAGAGTTTGCGGAACTGAAATTTCCCCCGGACTGATTTTTGCCGCCTACGGGCGGCGTACATAAAGTATTTTGTTCTTCCAAAAGATATGCTATAATCAAATTAGACAAAATTCCTCTCTTCAAGCGATTTCTCCGCAATTTTCCTGTGGCTCTGCTCGTATCAAAAATAAGGGACCGATTTTTAATTGTCAGAACGGAGGAACCATTATGGCAATCTTTGAAAAGACCATCCGAAACAAGAATTTTGACAAACTGCTTCGGAAGCTGGAAAATGAAATCCCGGACAGCAGTTGGTCGGCAGATTTAGAGGCAGGCAGTGATTTCAAAGAGGGCGATGCCCGGTGCAGTGTCCGTGTGTTTGAACGGTACAGCATGATGGGCGGCAACCGCCTGAGTCTGACACTGACCATGTTCCAGAATGGAGATAGCCCGATTCGGCTGTCTGCAATTACAGCGGGCGGCAGTCAAGCGGTGTTCTTCAAGGTGAACACCCTCGGAGAAGAATCTTTTCTGGACGATGTAAAGGACCTGCTGGAAGAAATTTTGGAGGAATAAGATGTTTTACGCTGGAATTGATATGCTGTTCAGCATTCTGTTTCCCATCCTGTTCCTTGTGGTTTTGGGCATGATCCTATACACCATCA
>ENA-OOZX01002104-OOZX01002104.1-human-gut-metagenome-genome-assembly--contig:-NODE-2104-length-11035-cov-4.494080_pt1 | contig 11035 bp, 9 predicted proteins | sample MGYA00241048_ERZ501412 | MGnify/ENA primary metagenome ERZ501412 (study PRJEB25962, sample SAMEA2042518) | human gut metagenome | biome: human gut; feature: human-associated habitat; material: faeces... | reverse complement strand
TGCGCAAAAAGTTCCTGGTCTTTTCCTCCTGCCTGATGGCAGCCATCGTGCTGTGCGCTGTGGTTTTGGGTGTCCATCTGGATACCGAGTTCACCGGCGGTGCCATGATCACCCTGAGCTACGAGGGCAGCTTTACCATGTCGGATGTGCAGAAGGTTGCATCCTCTGCATTGGAGAATAACGGCCTGACCCTGCAGACCGGCGAGAATGTTGCTACCGGTGACCAGACCCTGAAAATCTCGATGCCAGGTACCGAAACAGTGACTACCGAGCAGGTGGCCAAGCTGCTGGACAGCCTGAACGAAAGCTGCCCGGACAACAATTTTGAACAACTGTCGCTGAGCAACGTCAGCGCTGCCATGGGCACCAAGTTCCTGCAGAAGAGTCTGGTTGCTGTGGTGTTTGCACTGGTGCTGATCCTGCTGTACATCGCCCTGCGCTTCAAGAACATCGGCGGCCTGACCGGCGGCATGATGGCAGTGCTGGCGCTTGTGAACGACCTGATGGTGGTGTTTGGCACCTTTGTGTTGCTGCGCACCGCGCTGGATGGCAATTTCATTGCCGCCATGCTTACCATCCTTGGCTACTCCATCAACGATACCGTTGTGGTCTACGACCGTATCCGCGAGAACCGCACCCTGATGGGCAAAAAGGCCTCGTTTGAAGAGCTGGTGAACCACTCGGTGAACCAGTCCGCCCGCCGCACCCTGATCACCACCATTACCACGGTGATGGCGCTGGGCGTTATGTGCATCGTGGCAAAGTTGTATGGTCTGGACAGCATCTTTACCTTTGCGTTCCCGCTGATGATGGGCATGATCAGCGGCGTGTACACTTCGCTGTGCGTTTCCACCTCTGCGTGGGTGCTGTGGAGTGAGCGCAAGCCCAAGACCAAAGCCTAAAAACACAGCCCGGTCAGACCGGACAGGAGGAACAGAACATGAAGTGTCCCTATTGCGGAGCCGAGGAATCCAAAGTGATCGATTCCCGCCCCACCGAAGACAGTGAGCGCATCCGCCGCCGCCGCGAATGCCTGAGCTGCCATATGCGCTTTACGACCTATGAGGTCGTGGAGACTGTTCCGCTTGTGGTCATCAAAAAGGACAGCTCCCGTGAGCCGTTCGACCGGCAGAAGCTGCTCAACGCCATGGTGCGTGCCTGCGCCAAGCGGCCGGTCAGCTACGAATCGCTGGAGCGTGCGGTAAGCAGCATTGAGCAGACGCTGCTCAGCTCCTACGACCGTGAGATCCCCAGCGTGCGCATCGGTGAGCTGACCATGCAGGAACTGAAAAAGATCGACGAAGTGGCATATGTTCGCTTTGCATCGGTCTACCGTCAGTTTGCAGACGTGGAAAGTTTTTTCAATGAGCTGAAAAAGCTGATGGGCGACCGCAAGGAACCACAGAAATAATTGGCATCAGAACACCGGCTTTCGCCCAATGGGGCAGGGCCGGTGTTTTTGTTTATACCAGCCGGTGCGAGAGCCATTCCAGTGTTTCCACCTGTACCTGTGCGCGGCGCAGCTCACCAAAGGCTTCCTCTGGGGCACCCATTTCCAGGTGTCCGTCCGCCGCCCGCAGTGCAGCTTCCAGCTCGGTAAAATCTGCGGTGCGCAGCAGGTGGTTCATTTTGGTGCGCATTTGGTCGCACCGGTCGGCACCATCAGCAAGTGCCTGCCGGGCGGCAGGGTAGTCGGCATTGCGGATGGCTTCGGCGGCGGTGTCAAGGTCTGCCGAGATCACATCCGCAAAGCTCTGCACCTTCCAGCTGCTGTAAAAGGCCACGCTCAGCAGTACGGCCACAATGGCGATACATGCATAGATCCGCTTCATCCGCTCACCTCAATGGGAGCCGCCGGCACGGCGGTTCTCTTTTTTTAGCAAAAAATAATCCTCGGTCTCGTTGCCGATCAGCAGCAAAATTTCTTCCGGCAGCAGGGTGTTGGTCTGCGCCGTGCGTTCCAGCCACGCGCGGTCCTTGCCGCACCAGCGCAGGTTGTCTTCCAGCACCTGTCCGTCCAGCACAAAGGGAATGGTGGCGTTGGTATGGGTCACCTTCAGCTGCAGGTCAGCAAGACGGGCTGGCTCTTTTTCTGGCCGCAGTGCTGCCGAAAGGGTGCCGTTCGTCTCGATCACCGCGTAGGAGACCTCCCGTGGGTCAAAAATATTTTTACCGCGCAGCGCTTCCATCAGGTCGGCTGTGGTCAGCCGTAACATCCGCAAGGCTTTCTGATCGATCTGCCCGTCCAAGATCACCGTCTTTGGTCTGCCGGAGAGAAAGTTGAAGAATTTCTGGCTGCGGAAGCTCAGCACGGAGCCCAGCAGTTCCAGCGCTGCAATGAGAAACAGCGGGATCAGGCTGGATGTGATGGGCACCTCTTCCGATTCAATGGAGATGGATGCCAGATTGGAAATGAGAATGGTGGACACCAGTTCTTCGGGCTGCAGTTCGCCCAGCTGGCGCTTGCCCATCAGCCGCATGGCAAACAGAACGCACAGATAAATGATGATAGTGCGGCAGATCAGAAGCTTCAAGTAACAAGACCTCCTGTCGTTTCTGGCGGAATGGATGCCGCTGCAGCCGGGCATACTGCTGTGCAAAGGAGTGGTTGGATGCGGCAGTTATCACAGAGCCTTGCGGCAAATCTTGCGGTGCTGGACAAAATGTTTGGCACCTCTGCGGATTATTATGCCAAGGAGATCACGATTTATCATTGCAGGGGAAGCATCCTGCTGTTTGACGGCATGGCAAGCCTGGATTCTTTGTGGGAGCTTTTACTGGATGCGGCCAGCCGTCAGGCACCGCCGCAGCAGGCAGGCCAGCGTTGCACCGGGCCGCAGGTCTTTGAGCTGATCCTGCACGGCTCAGCCTTTCCGGCAGAAAGTGAGCCGGTAACAGATCTGGCTGATCTGGTCAAACGAATGACGGCAGGCATGGCGGTCTTACTGCTGGACGGCTGCGCAAAGGGCATTGCCTTCTCGGTGCAGGGACTGAAGTTCCGCTCGGTAGACGAGCCTTCCGGGGAGGGCAATCTGCGCGGCTCCCGCGAAGGCTTTGCCGACCTGCTGCGGGTCAATCTGAGCCTGCTGCGGCGGCTCATCCGTACCGAGCATCTGGTGCAGGAGGTGGCGCAGGCCGATACCGAAATGCAAACGGAATACGCCATCTGCTACTGCAAAAACAGGGCAGACTCCGCCATGGTGATCCGTGTGCGCAAAGCGCTTGCCGCTGCAAAGCCGGAGCTTTTGCTGGATTCCAGTTACTTTGTGCCGTGGCTGCTGCCGGGCAAGGCGCGGCTGTTCACGCCGGTAAGCTACACCGAGCGGCCTGCCGTGGCGGCGGCAAAGATCTGTGAGGGCAAGATCGTGGTGCTGGTCAACGGAAGTCCCTCTGCCATGGTGCTTCCGGCTCTTTTCTACGAAAATTTTGAGTGCTTGGACGATTATGCATCCACCGCCGTGTTTTCCTCTTTTCTGCGCATCCTCAAATATGTTTCGTTCTACCTCACGGTATTTCTGCCGGGTGTGTTTGTCTGTCTGGCGGTCTACCTGCCGGAGCTGATCCCACCGCAGCTTCTGTACAAGATCGAAGCGGCGGAGAAGGCCACACCGCTGCCGCTGTTTGCGGAAATGCTGCTGGTCATACTCATTTTGGAGGTCATCCGGGAAGCAGGTCTGCGGATGCCGCAGTCGCTGGGGCATTCGGTCAGTCTGGTGTCCGCGTTGATCATCGGCGATGCTGCCATTGCCACCGGGCTTATGAGCACGCCGGTGATCTTTGTGGCAAGCATCACGGCCATCGCGGTGTTCGTCACGCCCTCTTTGTACGAGCCTGCTACGCTGCTTCGTCTGGGTGTGGTGCTGGCTGCAGGTCTTGCCGGGCCGGTGGGCCTTGCGGGGGCTTTTTTTGCAGTTCTGCTCAGTCTTTCCGGCACAGCCTGCCTGCAGGTGCCATATCTGGCGGCGCATCCGTTCCCGCAGCGGCCCATGGCAGAGGATGGCATCATCCGCCGCAACTACCGCCGCCTTTCAGCGCACGACTTTAATATCTGGCAGAAACGGGAGGGAAAATGATACAAAAACAGAAAGGCTTTTCTGCTCCCGTGCTGGCACTGAGCGTGTGGACAGCTGCGCTGGCAGAAGAAATGCAGACCGGTATCTCTCCGCGTGGGATGATCATTCATGGAGCGGTTCAGGCTCTTTTGCTCACATGCATCAGTGGGGTGTTCTCTGCCTGCTGGCAGCGGGCAGCCATGCAGTGGATCTGGCTGTTTTCCGCAGGAGCATGGTTTCTGGCAGAGTTGTTTGGAACCGTAATGCAGGCCCAGAACATCTGCCAGCAGGAGTTTCGCTCCATGGCGCTGATCGGCCTGCTGCCGCTTTTGCTCTGGGCAGGGTGGTGTATTCCGCCTTCCGGCTGGGATGCTCCGGCACGGGTGCTGTGGTGGTTCGTGCTGCTGGGTGGGCTGGTCTGTCTGACAGGGCTTGCCGGGCAGATGGACTGGGCGCACCTGCTGACGGCAGATGCTGTGCAACTGGCCCGCTGGCCGCGTGTTCCGCTGTATGCGGAGTATTTGTTCTGGCCGCTTCTTGCAGGTTATGAAGAGCCGCGCAGCATGTCCTGGCTGCCATGGCTCACCTTTCTGGCACAGGCGGGTCTTACTGCCGGGATGTGCCTCGTATTTGGCGCAGCGGATTACCCGGCACAGGAACTGCTGCGGGCATGGAGCGCAGATGTTTTCTCCCGCATGGATGCGCTGCTTTTGCTCATCTGGCTCACCTGCGCGATCTTCCGCACCGGCTTTCTCTGCGCGGCAGTGCGTACCGTGTGGCAGCGCGCGGTGCAGTGCGGGAAAGGAGCGGTAAAATGAAGCAGAAGAAACTGCGCTCTCTCAGTGCGGTGCTTTTGATCGGGTGGTGCCTGATTTTTCTGCGCTGCGAGACCACCGAAAAAAGCATGGTTCGTGCGCTGTATCTTGCTCAGAAGGAACAGTCCATCACCGTAGGGCTGCTGTATCAGGCTCCGGAAGCCGCCGCCGATGCATCCGAGGCTTCTGGGGCTGTGCAGCTGCAGTTGGCGCAGGCAGACACGCTGGCAAAAGCGCTGGCGGCGGCGCAAAAGCAACTGCCGCAAAAGGCGGATTACCGCCTGTGCGATTATCTGCTGATCGATCAAGATGCATCGGCAGAGCTGCTTGCAGCGTATGAGCGTACGGTGCTGGAAAACAGGCAGGGCAGGGTATCGGCAAAAGTTTCTGTGCTGGAAATGGACGATGGATTTTTGGAGGAACTTCCAGCGGAAAAGCAGGAATTTCCGAACAAACTGCTTGAGCAGCTCAAGCAGTGCGCAGACCAGATGCCGAGGCTTTACCAGTATCAGGACGGAATGCTTCTGCCGCAGCTGCGGGCAGAGAAACAGGAAGTGGCACTTGCAGATACAAGCATCCTCTGGCGAGTGGAAAACAGCATTGAGCTGGAGGCCCGGCAGGCGGAAACAGCGCGGCTTTTGCTGGAAATGGGCGGCGTGCATACTTTCTGGCTGGAAGGTGAGCCGGTAACGGTCCGCCGATGCAGCGTGTCTGTCACCCTGCGGAAAGAAACTGCCAGTCTGCGGCTGGACTGTCAGCGCAGCTATGATACGCCGCAGCCCAGCGCCGCACAGTGCGAACAGCTGGCAGAACTGTGCACGCAGACGGTGCAGTCTTTCTGGCAGCAGGGCATCGACCTTGTGCATCTGCAGCAGCGCAGTGCATTGCAGAACGGTGTGGGCAGAGAAAAGATCACAATAAAAAACGCCTGCCCGCAATTGCAGGCAGACGTGAGGTTTTTACCGATGTAATTCAGTTGGCAGTGGGGAAGGCGACAGTAATGGTAGTGCCCACATCCACCTGACTTTCCAGCTTGATGCGTGCGTTGTGGATGCGCGCGATATGCTTGACGATGGCAAGGCCCAGACCGGTACCGCCGGTAGCCTTGCTGCGGCTCTTATCCACACGATAGAAGCGCTCAAACACGCTGGACTGTGCTTCTTTCGGGATGCCGATGCCGTTATCGGCCACAGTCAGGGTGCAGTGTCCGTCGCGGCTGCAGGCTGTGGTGATCTGTACCTTACCGCCGGGACGATTATAACGGATCGCATTATCGCACAGGTTCTGGCATAGCTCGTCCAGCAGGGCACGGTTGCCGTGCACAAGAGCACTTTCGCCCAGACAGTTCAGCGAGATGTAAGCCCGGCGGGCATTCAGCTTCTGGCGCTCTACGCAGTCCTTGGCAACGGTAAGCAGATCCACTGTCTCCATCTCCGGCTCAGAACCGGCTTCGCTGGCGTTGTCCAGACTGGAAAGCTGCAGGATATCGTTCACCAGCTGGATCATACGGCTGGCCTCCACATGGATCTTCTGGGCAAAGCCTGGCACATCCTCAGGCTTTGCAATGCCGGTCTCGATCAGCTCCGCATAGCCGGAAATACTGGTCAGCGGGGTCTTCAGCTCATGGCTGACATTGGCAGTAAACTCCTGCCGCATCTTTTCATTATTCTCACGGAGGATGCGGTCAGAGTGGATGCTTTCGGCAAAGGGGACAAGCTCCTTATAGGGAACATTGTCCTGAATATGATCCAGATCTTCGGTCATGCTCAGCACAGGGGAGACCAATGCACGGGTGAGCAGAGCTGCCAGCACAGCGGCGGCCAGCATGAGTGCAACGCAGCTCAGCACGATGGCAGGCAGGGTCGAATCATAAATAGACCAGACCGTTTCTGCATCCTGTGCCATGCGCAAAATCTCACCGTTGGGCAACAGTACGGCATAGTAATAGGTCTCGTAGCCCATGGTCTGGGAATCGCGGATGTCCCGGCCCACACCTTCGGTCATGGCCCGACGGATCTCCGGGCGGGAGAGATGGTTCTCCATGGGCTGATCGGTAGCAGATTCAAACAGCACGCTGCCGTCCTGCGAGATCAGGGTGATGCGCAGATCATTGGTAACAAAGGACGAAAGCTGCTGCGGGTCCTGCACCAGATCATAACCGGCGCTTACCAGATCGGCTTCCCGCTCAAGGCTGGTCCATGCCTGAGCCGTGAATGCCTTGTGAAAAACAAAGATGCAAAGCGCCGCCGTGAACAGCAGACCAAGGAAGCCCATCAGGAACAGGCGGTAGCTGATCTTTTCTTCCATGCTGCGCAGCTTCATTCTTCACCGGCCTCCTCTTCATCGGTCAGCTTGTAACCCACCTTGCGCACAGTGCAGATGTATTTGCCGGCATCCCCCAGCTTTTTGCGCAGGGTGCGGATATGCATATCCACAGTGCGGCTCTCCACCGAAATGTCGGTGCCCCACACCACCTGCAGAATGGTCTCGCGTGTCACCACCAGATTGGTGTTCTCCAGCAGCAAACGCAGCAGGCTGTACTCCTTGTAGGTCAGCTCCACCGGCGTTCCGCTTACAGTCACGTTGTGACGGGCATTGTCCAGCAGGATCTCGTGAAAGCTGAGTACGTTGGGACGTGCTTCTGGAGCCGAGCGGCGCAAGGCGGCGCGCACCCGGCTCAAAAATTCCATGATGCCAAAAGGCTTTGAGATGTAATCATCGGCACCGCAGTCCAGCCCGCGCACGGTGTCCAGCTCGCTGGATTTTGCAGTCACCATGATGACGGGCAGCCTGCGCAGGGAAGGGGTGTTGCGCAGCTTTTTCAGGATGGAAAAACCGTCCTCACCGGGCAGCATCACGTCTAAGATCACCAGTTCCGGCTCTGCAGCGTGCATGGCCTGCCAGAACGGCTCAGAGCTTTCAAAGCTGGTTACTTCGTATCCGCTGGACTGCAGGGCATACTGTTCCAGCTCCCGGATGGCGGCATCGTCTTCAACAATATAGATCATTTGTCAAAATCCTCCGCAGATTGATTTTCAGGGAAGAGATAGCGTTCACGGTAACGGTCAAGACGGCGATGGAATTCCTCACTTTCCTTGGTGTCATTGCCGTGACGCAGCTCGTTGAGGTATGCGTGGGTATCAAAGCTGTCCTGTGCAACCTCGATCTGTGCAACGGCTACGTTGCTGCAGTGGTCGCACACACGCTCATAGTTGGTCAGCAGGTCGTCCAGCACAAAGCCATATTCAATGGAGCAGCTGCCGGCCTGCAGGCGGGCAATGTGGTGGGCCTTGATGGCACGTACCAGCTCGTTGACCACGGCTTCCAGCGGTTCCACCTTGCTGGCAAGATGCAGATCACCCTTGCGGAAAGCATCAGTGGTGCGGTTCAGAATATCCTGCACCGCATCCTCCAGCACCTGCAGCTCGTCGCGGGCATCCTGCGAGAACTGGATTTCTTTGGTGTGCATCTCCTCGGCAGATTCCATCAGGTTTACGGAATGGTCGCTGATGCGCTCAAAATCGCTGATGGTGTGCAGCAGGGTATTTACGCTCTGGCTGTCGGCATGGTTCAGCTCACGGCTGGAAAGCTTGACGAGATAGGTGCCGAGAGCGTCCTCGTAACGGTCTACCTGCGTCTCTTCCTCGCGGACTTTCTGCGCAAGGGTGTCGTTCCACTCATGAGTCAGGCTCATGGCCTGCATCACGCCCACACGGGCAAGCTCTGCCATTTCAGCAGTTGCAGAGCGTGCACGCTCCACGGCCACGGCAGGGGTGTTCAGCAGGCGGTCATCCAGCAGCGCAAAGCTTTCCTTTTCCGGCGAATCCGGAATGGTGAGGATGGCCAGCTTTTCCAGCAGGTTTGCAAAGGGCAGCAGCACCAGCGTTGCCACGATATTGAACACCGAGTGCACCACAGCGATGCCCCATGCCTCGATGGTGGTGTTCACAAAAGCAAAGTGGCAGACCGTATTCAGGCCGTAAAAGCCGACAAGGAAGATGGTCACACCGATGATGTTGAAGTACAGATGGACCATGGCAGCACGGCGTGCATTCTTGTTGGCACCCACAGAGGAGATCAACGCGGTAACGCAGGTGCCGATGTTCTGACCCATGATAATGGGAATGGCACTGCCGTAGGTGATCACGCCGGTGGCGCTCAGCGCCTGCAGAATACCCACGGAGGCAGAGCTGGACTGGATGACGGCCGTCAGCACCGCACCGGCCAGCAGGCCCAGCACCGGGTTCTGAAAGGCGATGAACAGCTGTCGGAAGGCCGGCACATCCGCCAAACCTCCCACGGCGGAGGACATGGTCTCCATGCCGAACATCAGCGTGGCAAAGCCCAGCAGCACCGTGCCGGTGTCCTTTTTCTTATTGTCCTTGCAGAACATGAAGAAGATGATACCCACCAGCGCCAGCACCGGCGTAAAGGAGGTGGGCTTCAGGAGCCGCACCCATATGCTGTCGCCGCTGATGCCGCCCAGACTCAGCAGCCATGCCGTCACCGTGGTGCCGACGTTGGCCCCCATGATGACGTTGATGGCCTGCCGCAGGGTCATGAGGCCGGAGTTGACGAAGCCCACCACCATCACCGTGGTGGCCGAGGAGCTCTGGATCACCGCCGTGACGCCAAGGCCTGTGAAAAAGCCCGCCAGACGGCCGGTGGTCATCTTGCCCAGCAGGGAACGCAGGCGGCCCCCGGCCCGGCGCTCCAGCGCCTGTCCCATCAGCGTCATGCCGAACAGGAACAGACACAGCCCTCCCAGCATGGTCAATACATCAAAAATACTCATAAGCGTTTTCCTCTCCGCCGCCACCGGGCGGCACCTTTTTTTACACAGTTTTTCCCAAATACTCTATCTAATCAGTACTTTACCGGCGGCAGATAAAATCCAAAAGCGGAGTTTTGTAAAATCCATGTAAAATCTTACCCGGTGGAGGGCGTCGGGACAGCAGGCGGGGAAGCTCGACGAAAAAGCAGAATTTATATCTCAAATGTAAAAAAAACGGCCTTTCCCTCTTGCGGACTCTTTACGGATGCTGTATCATGTAGAATGTCCGGGAATTGGCCGGACAAAATAATAAAAGAGGAGAGAAAACAATGGAACGTATCTTCCACCTGAAGGAGAACGGCACAACTGTGAAAACAGAAATTCTGGCCGGTCTCACCACGTTCATGACGATGGCCTACATCATCGCCCTGAACCCCAACCTGCTCACCGGCTTCCAGACCGGGACACCCCTGTGGAACGGCGTATTTCTCGCCACCTGTATCGCCTCCGCCATCGGCACGGTGTGCATGGCCTTTCTGGCCAACAAGCCCTTTGCCATGGCTCCCGGCATGGGCCTGAACAGCTTCTTCGCCGTGGTGGCGGGCAACGTGGCCGCCCTGCTGAACACCGACTACACCAGCGCCTTCCAGGCGGTACTGTGCATCATCCTGGTGGAGGGCATCGTGTTCCTGCTGCTGAGCGTGTTCAACATCCGTGATAAGATCGTTCACGCCATCCCTCTGGGCGTGCGGCTGGGCATCGGCCCCGCCATCGGCCTGATGCTGATGAATATCGGCGTTGGCTCCAACGTGGGCGTTTATGCCGAGGGTAACGGCTACACCGATCCCTTCTATGTCATGCGTGACTTCTTCGGCGCCATGACCCCCAGCGTCATCAAGGATCACATGGGCGCCGAGTACAGCACCATGGTCCTGACTGTCATCACCATGTTCGTGGGTCTGTTCGTCATCATCCTGCTGGCCAAGAAGGGCGTCAAGGCCGCCGTGCTGGTGGGTATGCTGGTTGCCTCCGTGATCTATTGGGCCGGCGAGGCCATCTTCCTGCACGTGAATCCCTTTGCCTCCCTGCAGGGCGCCTCCTTTGTGCCTCCCTTCCACGACATGGCTGCCACCACCCTGTTTAAGTTCGACTTCACCGACTTCTTCCGCATCGGCTGGTTCACCGCCATCACTCTGGTCATCACCTTCTGCATGATCGATATGTTCGACACCATCGGCACGCTGGTGGGTACCGCCTCCCGTGCCGGTATGACCGACAAGGACGGCAATATGCCCAACATGAAGGAGGCCCTGACCTCTGACGCCATCGGCACCGTGGCCGGCGCCTGCTGCGGCACCTCCACCGTCACCACCTTCGTGGAGTCCGCCTCCGGC
>ENA-OOZX01002099-OOZX01002099.1-human-gut-metagenome-genome-assembly--contig:-NODE-2099-length-11063-cov-2.111283_pt1 | contig 11063 bp, 9 predicted proteins | sample MGYA00241048_ERZ501412 | MGnify/ENA primary metagenome ERZ501412 (study PRJEB25962, sample SAMEA2042518) | human gut metagenome | biome: human gut; feature: human-associated habitat; material: faeces... | reverse complement strand
AATTACAGAAGCGGTAACGCTGGCATTTGCCACATCGCTGCCCACTTTCAGACCGTCATTGCTGACTGCAAGGACATCACCGAAAGTAACAGTTTCTCCGGCTTCCACACCAAGTTTCTCAACCTTAATGATATCGCCTTCGGATACTTTGTACTGTTTACCACCTGTTGCAATAATTGCGTACATATGGCACCTCCTATAAACATTACTCGCCAAATACGGTGGCCTCGCGGCTCTTAGAACCTCTTTGTGCGGCATACTTGATAATAATAGCATGGAAACCTAATGAAGTCAAGACTTTTTGAGATATCTATTTAAGACCAGATATACAACCAAAGCGATAATGGCCAGCAACATAATCATGATAAAGGTGGAATCATAGGCACCACCAGAACGTTCAATCAGTATACTAGAGATCATAGGACCGATGATTGCAGCTGGAATCAGAGCAAAGTTTGAGAGGCTGAAATTCACCGGATAATATTTCGGGCCGAACTGTCTGTGCACAAAAGCAGACCCCAGCGTAGGAGTGCTCCCATAAGCAATTCCCGCGATTAGAAGACCGATTAAGATAAAAGGAATCCCTAGTTTTACCGCGCCTAAAAACAGGAAAAGGCCGGCAGAGAACGTAAAGCAAACATTTAGGAACAAAGACGGTTTTGGGCCGAACTTATCGAAAAAACTTCCCATAATCACTCTTCCGGCACCGTTGCACAGTGAGACGACTAGACCGACGACTGCCGGAGCACCAAAGGCAATCGCAATGGTAGCCGCACTGTTGATTACCAAAAGACCGGCGGAATTCAGCAGAATTGCCCAGATTACAAACAGCCAGAACGCAGGCGACTTTAACATTTCGGCGGTCGTGGTGCTGGGAATTTCTTCTGCCGACGACTCCATGTTTTTGGAGGCAACTTTCGGCGGTGTTTTCATGAAGAAGGAACCCAGAATTAAGATGACGGTCACAATCACTGCCAATAGCAAAAATGTGGTGAACAGTCCCACAGCTTTGATCATAGTGTTCACTGCACTTCCCAGAATGATACCACCGAGTCCAAAGCCCATCAGCATCAGACCTGAGGCAATTCCTGGACGGTCCACAAACCATTTATTGACTGTACTGATGACGGCGTTGTAACCAATGCCGACACCACCTCCGCAGAAAAATCCATACATGACGTACAAAAGCATAAGACTTGATCGAGACTGCTCTGGATTTAATCTGGATACTCCAAAAAATCCAATAAACAGCAAAGCTGCGGAAAACCACAGCACGATTCTCGCCGGGAACTTTTTCAGGAGTATTCCTGAGAAAAATCCTCCGAGACAGAAAAATATCATGGATATGGTGAAGGTCAAGGACAGCTGTGATTCTGTCCAATCCGTATAAATTTCATTGAAAGGAGCCTTGAAAATGGACCAGGCATAGATCAACCCCAGAAACAAAAGCATAACTGTTCCAGCAATCAGATAACTCCATCTCTTATTGTTGTTCATCTGTAAACCCCCTATAATTTTGGATGTACTTGATTCAGCTATCAAAAGCTTCTTCAGTATTTATAAGAAATGCATGTTCAAAATCATGCTTTGTGCATCGTGCATGAAAATGAGTAACAAAGAGCAGCCTTTTACTTGCCGCTCACAATGCATGCCAACATCAAAGAATTGAATTTCTCCTCGGAGGAAGCTCCTCTTGAAGTGAGAACAATGGGACACTGAGCTCCCACAATCAATCCTGCCATCTTAGAGTTTGCCATCTCTATGAGACACTTGCCAAGAATATTTCCAGCATGAATGTTGGGAACGATCAGGATATCCGCGTCTCCTGCACAAGGACTTTCGTATCCCTTTATTTCGGCTTTTTCTTTTACCATAGCCAAATCAAAGGAGATAGGACCTTCCACGATACAATTTTCGATCTCACCTTTTTGATTCATCTCTTTGAGTGCGGCTGCTTCCATGGATTCCGGCATTTTGGGGTTTGGTGTCTCAGACGCTGCGAGCACACATACCTTGGGCTCTTCGTACCCCAGACGGTTCATCACGTACACTGCATTTTCGATGATGTGCTTTTTCTGCTCTAGAGTCGGATAAGGCAGCATACCGCCGTCAGTGGTCAACACCATCTTGTGATAGGCGGGAACTTCAGTGAGGGACACATGGCTCATGACTCCACCTTTGTTCAGCCCAGTCTGTTTATTTACCACTGGCCGGAGCATCTGGGAAGTCTCCAATTTTCCTTTCATCAGGAAATCTGCTCTGCCTTCTCTGATGAGTTTTACTCCTTCTGCCGCTGCGGACTCTGAATCTTCTGCGTCAACAATCTGGTCGTCGGTGACAGAAAAACCTATTTTCTCGGCTGTCTTTTTGATTGCTTCCCGGTTACCTACCAAGACAGCATCGATCAGCCCTTTTTTGACAACCTCTGCGACTGCCTCGAGGGCATGGTCATCTTCCGCTCTCACCAATGCCACCGTCTTTTTGTCGGCTTTTGTGTCAACCAGAGCCAAGAGTTCTTCAAATTTTTTGTACACCATTAGAATATCTCCTTCCTGATTTTGTGTATTTTTACTATCATAACACAAAAAGCCGACAAATGTATAGAAGTCTTTTACAAAAATTCAGCAATATGATAACTATTCAGCCATGCGGCTAATAAGAACAAAAATTCGGAGTGAGCTTGCTTGCAGAAGAGTTTTGCTCTTATCAGCATATGGCGCTTAGCCATAAGCGAGGATTTAGTTGCATACGCGGCGATATAAGCTGCGTAGCAGCTAATCTGAGCTGTTATGGCTGAATAGTTACAATTGGGCGCAGCAGTTTAGACATGAGGGAGAGACGTTGGGGATAGGAAGGCCGGGCAGTCTCTTTTCGAGAGAGACTGCCCGGCTTGGAGTAAAAGTTGTCACATAGAGAAAGGATTAAAAGCGCAGTAAAGGTGTAATATCTGCAAGTCGGCAGCCAGGACTTGTGTCACAGGCGCGCATCAGGAAATTTAGTTTGTCGATTCTCTCGCCGGAACGGGGGGCTCCATTTTTGATGAACGGAATGCCTAGACCCACCGCTAAATCCATAACCACATCTCCGACTACACCTCCGGAGCGCCCTGAAGGGGTAGCGAACATACCGTGTTCTTTTGCGAATTGGTAGGTATCCAAAGCTTCTGTGATGGTTCCTACCTGGTTTGGCTTCAGGATGAAACCGTCGATGGCCTGAAGTTCATATGCGCGTTTTAGGCGGTCGATATTTGTAGTATTCCACATAATCAACGCCAGTGAACACGTGTTTTTCATAGCCAAAGAGTTCTCTGTATTTTTCTTCTGTGAGAACATCAGACCATGGGTTTACACCCTTTTCATCCAGCAGATCTTCGATGAAGACAAAGTTGAATTTTTCTGTGAGTTTCTTAGCATAGGCGATCAGCTCGTCAGCGGATATGCGCTTTCCTTTTAAAAGGTAAGTGTTGGAGTCTTTGTCATACATCTCGCTGGAGGCGCAGTCAAAGGCAAAACCAATTTTACCGGTGTAGCCACAGAGGTCGATTGCCTCCTGAATCAGCTCCAGAATGACTTCCGGGTCTTCAGAAGGAGCGGCATAGCCATAGGATGGAGCGACTTCTGGTTTCGTGCCGCCCAGATATTTGGTGATGACTTTCTCCAATTCCTGGAATGTGTTCACGCCCATTTCTACAGCTTGATAGATATCTTTAGCCCCGTATGGGGTGATGATAAATTCGTTGAAAGGTTGGGTCAATGTGGCGTAGTGGCCTCCATTTACAATGTTGAAGCTGGGAACAGGTACGGTCTCAATGTCTTTTTGAGCCAGATATCTGTAAAGAGGCATACAGCTATTCGCGGCTGCTGCGCGGACGGCTGCAATAGATACTGAGTAGATTGCGTTACCACCCAAATGGTGTTTGTCTTTTGTACCGTCCAGGTCGATCATCTTATGATCTATGGCGGCTAGGTCGTGTACGTCCATGCCGACCAGAGTTGGGGCAATCTTCCGATTTACATTGTCCACAGCCTTGTGAACACTAAGACCGTGGTATTCCTTTGGGTCGTTGTCTCTTAATACATAGGATTCATACATTCCCACAGAGGAACCGGTGGGGGCACAGCCGGTCCCTATGGAGCCGTCTTCTGTGATAACATCCACCTCCACCATGGGACGACATTTACAGTCAATAATCTGACGGGCGTGTACAGATTGAATTTTAGAACTCATTGGAATTCTCCTTTCATTTTTTATGAATTCTCTACCTTAGGGATGTAGAGAATATTGAAATCACACAGATTTGTTCCAGTGTTTCCTGTAAAGACGGTGTCTCCGATTTTTTCTAAGGCTTCATAGCAGGCATGGCCGCGCAGAGCTGCATGGATATCCACGCCTGCTTTTTGAGCCGCAGCGTAGCTGGTGGAATCTGTGATACCGCCGGCCACAGGAGTAGTCCCATCTGTTCCCTCAGAGTCGATGGAGAGCATACATGCTCCTTTAGTCTTAGCGGCTAGGAGTGCGAAACTGGCGGTCAACTCCTGAGATGGACCTCCGTGACCAGTGATTAGACTGTTATCCAGAATCTGGGTGGTTACCTCGCCGGAGCTGAGAATTACGCAGGGGGCGGGTAGGGGATTTCCGTAGGCTTGAATTTCTCTGGCTATAGACGCAAAGAAAGAGCCAGCGTCTTTACTCTCTCCTTCTAAAAAAGAAGAGAGAATGATAGCGGGAATACCCATGTCCTCCGCGATCTGTTTTGCGTAGATACAAGAGTCGGGCAATGTATTTAAGAGAAAGTAAGTATTGCCTGGGAACGCCTTTGGTGTTTCGCATTCAGGGCCAGCGTTCATCAGATAATCAACGACTCTTTTGGGTAGACGGTCTGCTACATTGTAGTCTCGGATTGCTTTTCGAGCATCGTCCAGGGTGGTCTTATCAGGACCCATAGGCGTGCTGGCATAAGCAGCGTAGGGAATTCCAATATCCGAGGTCGCAGGGGTTCCCACAGCATCACTGATTCCGAAACCGATCAGTTCTGCACCTACGGATTGAATACGTTTGGCCAGCATTCCGCCGTTCATAGCCGAAATATGGCGGCGTATCGCGTTGATTTCGTAGATGTTGGCGCCCGATTTTAACATCACATCTGTAGTCTGAATTTCATCGTCGAGAGTGATGCCATCAATAGGGCAGCTCATGAGAGCAGAACTCCCGCCGCTTATGACGACTAAGAATAAGTCGTCGGGTCCTGCTTGGTCTACCAGTTCCAGAATTTTCTGGCAGGCATGATAACCTTCCTCATTGGGGAGAGGGTGGCCGCCTACGTAGACATCCGTGCGGTGAAAGATATCAGCCTCCTCAGCTACCTTTACGATGGCGATTCCCTTCGTCAGATAATCTCCCAGGATTTCATCTACAGCCATGGCCATGTGGTTGCAGGCTTTGCCGGCTCCCAGCAGGTAGACGTGACGTTTTTTTGAGAGATCCCAGGACTTTGTTCCTATATGGAGAATGGAACCATCCATGTGCATAATGCTTTTGATTCTCTGAGAGGCGTCCAATTTTTGGAGGGTCTTCTCAGTGATGTCTAGCACAATTTTTCTGGATTCCACATCACCATGGGAAGTGAGGGCGTTATAATTACGAATTTTTTGCATATTGTGATCTCCATTTCTGATTTAGATAGGTAGAAAAAAGAACAAAGAAAAATACATTATGTATTATTTGATACATAAAATTTGGTTTAAGTATAATGAGATATATTGCTATAGTCAACTATAAAAGCAAAAAAATTTAAAAATTATAGGAAAATAGCATATTATCTAAAAAAATCAATTGATTTTGTTTAAAGTGTAAAAAATAAAATGTATACTTGACGTATATTGCAATGCGTTATAAACTAAATGTATTAAAAAATACATTTCGTATAGAAATGTGGAGTAGAAAAAAGAAAAAGAAAGAAAAAATAGAAACAAAAAACAAATTTTTCGAAATTAAAAGCAACTTATTTATAAAATCATGTGAAGGAGAACGAAAATGGGTAAGAAAACGGAATTTTTGTATTTGTCAGAGAGAGACACGATCGAAGCAGGAGTCCTGGATGCGAAAAAATGCATTGATAATGCGGAGGAAGTATTCACGCTTCTGAGTGAGGGAGACTACCTGATGGGTGGAAGTAATCACAATAGCCATGGTCTGGGCTTAGTGTTTCCGAAAGAGAGTCCTTTTCCCAATATGCCTGTAGCGGGACCAGATCGCAGGTTCGTGGCTATGCCTGCTTATCTGGGAGGCAGATTTGATGTGTGTGGTAACAAATGGTACGGTTCAAACGCAGAGAATCCGAAGAAAGGATTGCCAAGGTCGGTGCTCACAGTGACTCTAAATGACAAAGATACAGGGGAACCACTGGCGTTTATGTCTGCAAATCTACTGAGTGCGGCCAGAACAGGGGCTGTGCCGGGAGTAGCAGCCAGACATTTGGCGAGAAAGGATTCAGAGATCGTCGCGGTACTAGGCTGCGGACAGATTAACCGTTCCTGTCTGCGCTCCATTTTGACGCAGCTTCCACAGGTTAAAAAGATCGTGTGCTATGATATTTTTGAGGCAGCATCGGAGAAATTCTTAAGCTGGGCAAAAGAGGAATTAGGTGTGGACGGAGAGGCCACAAGTGATCTGGAAGCAGCGGTAAGAGGAGCTGATGTGTTGACTGTCGCAGCGTCTCGTCTGAAACCTCTGTATGTGAAAGATGAGTGGCTGAAAGCGGGCGTTACAGTACTGATTACGGGTCCGATGCAGACGGATACCTCCTTTTGGACGAGCACGAAGTTGATCTATGACAATGTGAGACTTCACGAAGCTTATGTGCAGGAAGCGATCGAATCTGGAGACAAAGCTGGGTACTATAAAGGAGTGATCGGAGGCCCAATTTATACTTTAATTGATGAAGGGAAGATGCCAGCTTTGAAGGATTCCACGAGCATCGGAGAGGTAATTCTGGGTAAGAAAGAAGGACGTACTAATGATAAGGAGAGAGTGACTTTTGTAGCGTGTGGTATGGCTACTTTTGATGTTGGCCTAGGGTACGATCTGTATAAGACTGCATTAAAAAAGGGAATTGGCCAAAAACTGATTCTTTGGGACGAGCCGTATCAGCAGTAAGATCTGCTGCCTGATTTTGGGGAAAATAGGTTAGGATGCGGTATGTCTACTGTTTATGAATGGTGATACAGTGAATAAGGACGGGAAGTAAAATGAAAATTGTAAGAAGGAGGTGGGGTTGAGTGTCTATATCATTAGGTGCAATGATTATCTGTTTTTTGGCACTCATGGTGATTGGTTTACCGATTGCCTACAATCTGATTGTGACCACGTTGGTTTATGTGTTGGTCGCCGGGTTTGACCCGATTCAGATGGCAATTAAAATGTATGGCGGAATGAATAGTTTTTCATTTTTGGCGGTGCCGTTTTTTGTATTGACGGGACAGCTTATGCTTCGAGGAGGATTGCTGGAGTCCCTGATTAAATTTGTCAACGCCTGGTTTGGAAGATTCAAAGGGGCAATAGCTATCGTGACGATCGGCGCTTCTTTGCTGATGGGGTCTATCGTGGGACTGGCGGTGGCGTCAGCTGCTTCTCTGGGAGCATTTTTGATTCCGATGATGAAAAAAGAAGGCTATTCAGCGCCTTTTTCGGCAGCGGTTATGTCGTCGGCATCTTTATTAGGGCCGATTATGCCACCTAGTGTTTTGATGATTCTTTACTGTACAGCGGTGGGAAAGACATCAATCACAGGTATTTTTATGGCAGCAGTGACTCCGGCGATTATGATTGCAGTTTTGCAGTGTATGATGGCCCATCATATATCGAAAAAGAGAAATTATCCTTCCTATGGAAAAGCGAGCTGGGCAGAGAAAGTGTCAGCCACGAAAAAAGCAATCCCTGCACTATTGCTGCCGGTGATAATTTTGGGTGGTATCTTCAGCGGTATCTTTTCTATCACTGAGGCATCTGGAGTCGCGGTGGTGTACAGTGCCCTTTTGGCGTTCTTTGTGAACAAGAGTGTGAAGCTTAAAGATATACCGGATATGATTGTAGAGGCGGCATCCACTTCTGGGCTGGTTTTGGTTCTGGCGGGAGCCGGCACAGCCATGGCCTGGGGAATTGCCAATGAGAGAGTGATGGACATGCTGATTGGACCGCTGTCCTCACTGCCACCTTGGGTATTCCTGCTTCTGGTAAATATTGTGATGCTGATCTGCGGTATGTTTATGGATGACTATGCTTCTACGGTTATTTTAGCTCCGATTATCGCGCCGATTGCATGGGCGCTGGGAATTAACCCGTTACATATTGGTGCTGTGTTCTGTATTAACCTGGTAATTGGTTTGGCGACACCACCGTTCGGAATTACCTTGTTTGTCACAAGCCCGGTGGCTGGAGTTAAATTGGAGGAGACAGCCAGAGAAGCTTTGCCGTTCTTGGCAGTCACGATTGGCGTCTTGTTACTGGTGACATTTGTACCTCAGGTGAGTCTGTGGCTCCCGAATCTGATGGGATACACAGGATAAAGAGGAAGGAGAGATGGTTATGAAAATGAAAAAAATGAGACTTCTGATAACAGGTTTGCTGGCGGTTTCTATGATTGCCACAATGGCGGGGTGTAAGAGGACAAACAGCTCCGGCGGGGCAAATGGCGGAGGAGCTGTTGAGGAAGATGTCAGCGGCAGCTATACGATTCGAATCGCTTGTGAGAACTCTGAGACCTATCCTTCCACGTTAGGTCTGCAGGTGATGAAAGAATATATTGAAAAACAGACGGATGGAAATGTGAAAGTGAATATCTACGCTGGCGGTCAGATGGGCGGAGAGGAAGAGACACTAGAACAGGTAGCACAAGGGTCTTTGGAGATGGCGGTCGCGTCCTTTGCTCCGGTGGTCTCCTATGATTCAGAATTTGAAGTATTGGATATCCCATTTGTGTACAACTCTTATCAGGAAGCTTGGATGGTGTTGGACAGTCACGTAGGAACGGACTTGCTAGATTCTCTACAGGATTACGGAATGATTGGAATGGCGTTTATGGAAAATGGGTTCCGTCAGGTGACGACGAACTCTTCTCCGGTAGAGAGCGCAGCTGATCTAAAAGGTGTGAAGATTCGGACCATGCAGAATAATAACCATATGGCGGCGTTTTCAGCACTGGGTGCAAATCCGACGCCTGTTTCGTTCTCGGAGTTGTATATGGCGCTCTCTCAGAACACGGTGGATGCTCAGGAAAATCCTATAGCAAATGTCACAGACAAAAAACTCTATGAGGTACAGAAATACTTATCCATCACCAACCACATCTACGACGCGATGCCTCTGATTTGTAATTTAGACTTTTTTGAAAGTCTGCCTGGCAAATATCAGGGAATCGTCAAGACAGGGGCTGTTCTGGGAATGGAATATAGCCGGTTTTGCAACGCTGAACGTGAAGATTTGATACTGGAAGAACTGGAAGGATACGGAATGCAGATCAATGAGGTTGAAGCAGGGGCGAGAGATGAGATGAAGGAGACTGCGCAGCCGGTGGTCATCGAGGATGTCAGCAGCGATATCGGACAGGACAAAGTGGACCAGTATTTGAAAGATGTAGAAGATGTTTTAAATCAGATTAAAGATTACTAATGGACAGCTTAACCGTTTTGGAGGTGCCGCCGACAAGCGGTATGAGGGTTTGCGCATTATGTTGGGAGACTGCCAGACTGTGGCTGGCAGTCTTCAGGATGAATAAGAGCAGAGCTTTTTAATGGAGGAAATAGAGTATGGTAGAAGCTATGGATAAATTTATTGCGTCTTCATTTAAAGTGCTCCGAGCAGTTCTCAGTGTGGTGCTCTTGGGCATGGTGGCAATTTTAATGGCGCATATTTTTTGCCGGTATATTTTAAACAGTTCTCTGACTTGGTCGGAAGAACTGCTGAAAATTCTATTGGTGTGGTTTGGTATGCTGAGCGTATCGCTTCTGGCTATCCGTCGGGAGCACGTTTCTATTGTTATATTCAAGGAACACATGCCCAAACGTGTAGCGGCTGTGTTGTCAAAGGTGACTCAGATAATCACAGTGTTGGTGTGTTTGGTGGTGATCTACGTCGGAGCCAATTATGTGATGGAGGCAGGCTATCGACCGACACCGGCTCTTGGGCTGCCTTATGGTTATGCATATGCTGCAATTCCAATTTCCTTCCTGTTTGTCACGGTGTATGAGATACGGAACCTGATCGTAGATTTGACGGGCAAGGGAAATCACGCGGCTATTGAGAAGCCGGAAGAAGACTTGACAGGTGGCGGTGAGTTTCACCTGGATATGAAGGAATAGAAGGGCGAAATGTATCGGTTAAGAGATCGAGATGGAAGAGTGAACTATATAGATGACGAGCTGGGAGTATCCTGTGCGATTATGAATGGCTGGGAAGCGGGGCTAGTTCAGACGCCAGATCTCTTGGAACTGAATCATGAAGAGGCAGTGAGCAAGGCTGTGAGACAGCCGAAATATGGATGGCCTTTGAGGGAAATTGTGCGGAGACGAGGCGGAAAGACTGCTTGTGTCTTGGTGTCGGATGCTACGAGGGCGGTTCCGACGGCACGGCTTTTCAGATACGTGGCGGAGGAATTGTCAGCCAGCGGAATCTCTGGGGAAAATGTGCGTGTTTTTGTGGCGCTCGGTGTCCACAGAGAAGCGACGGAGTCAGAGATGAAACTTATCCTGGGAGACTATTATGGGAGAGTTTCTATAGAAAATCATACGCCGTACGACCAAGAGAATTTGGTGTATTTGGGAGAGACGACGAGAGGAACGCCAGTGTGGGTGAACAAAAGAGCGGTGGCGTGCGATATCCACGTGCAGATTGGGAAAGTGGAACCCCATGAGTTTGCCGGGTTCTCCGGCGGCAGAAAGTCGGTGCTGCCAGGTGTCAGTTCAGAGAAGACGATTAAGGTAAATCACCGTCCAGAGATGATTCTCGCGCAGGGCGCTGGAATCGGTAAGCTGGATGGAAACCCAGTGCACGAGGATATGTTGGAAGCT
>ENA-OOZX01002097-OOZX01002097.1-human-gut-metagenome-genome-assembly--contig:-NODE-2097-length-11064-cov-2.758561_pt1 | contig 11064 bp, 3 predicted proteins | sample MGYA00241048_ERZ501412 | MGnify/ENA primary metagenome ERZ501412 (study PRJEB25962, sample SAMEA2042518) | human gut metagenome | biome: human gut; feature: human-associated habitat; material: faeces... | reverse complement strand
GTAGGGCGATGGCCGGCATTTTGCCGGGGCGGTTCGCCAGCGCGTCGTCGGTCGATTCCGTGCTGGCGATGGTCAGGCTCACGCGGCTCGCCACCGCGGCCAGGTCCGTGCCTTCGGCCATATGGGACGGTTCCAGCCGTACCAGTCGCGCACCCAATCGCGATTGCGCCATGTTGAACAAATATTCAGGGTACGATCCGCGGAACGTCTGCACCGCCTCGTCGGGGTTGCCGACGAGCAGCAGTCGCACGCCACGGTTGCGCAATGCGGTGAGAAAGTCGAAGCCGGCGAGTGTGGCGTCCTGGAAATCGTCGACGATGACGAGTTTCGGCAGGTCGGACGTTTCGGCTTCGCTCACGGCGGCCGCGGCGTCGATCATGAGCTGCGAGGCGTCGAGACGGTATTGGTCCAGATATGCCTCGTTGATGGCCTGGTTGTATTCGGCACGCAGCGCGAAGGCGAGCCGCCATTGCACGCGCAGTCGTTCGCGTCGTTCGTCGAGCGTGCCGTGCTCGTCGGCAGCGCGGGCGATCAGCATGTCTTCGAGTTCCGGTTTCGCGCCGATCTCGTTCATGCGGGCAAGCATGTCGCGCAGCTGGTTGGCGAAGGCGTCGGTGGCGTCGTCCACCACCATGCCCGACCAGTCGGCGACCACGAAGTAGGTGCGCAATAGCGCGCAGGTGGAGCATTCGTCGCCGTGCTCGGCATGTTCGGCATGCCTGGCGAGCACACGGCGGATGACCACGTCCTGTTCGGCCCCGTTGAGCAGTTTCGGCAGGGGTTGTCCGGCATGCGATCGCACGGCGGTCATGATGCGGAACGCGACGGCTGGCAGGGTGGTGACGGGGCGTGCCTGCGAAATCGCGGACAGTTCGCGGATCACGGTGTCGCCGAGCCGGTCGGCCACCTGTCTGCCGGAGACCGTCATCACGGCGTACGCGTCGCCATGCCGCTTCATCGCGGCGACCAGCATGTCCAGCGCGAACCGGGTCTTGCCGCTGCGGGGTGCCCCCGCAACCAATGTCACGTCATCGAGATCGTCCACATCCATCATGTCTCCCCAGCTTAGCCGAACGGTCCGGCCACGAATCGCATATCATCGTCCGAAGCCGTCCTGAAAACGTCATCGCGGACACCGCCATCTTTATATATGGACATCGATACCCTCTACAAAGTTTTTCGGACACCGCCACCAATAAGATTGACTAGCGGCGCAGCCCGGGAAGGTTCAACAGCGAACAGACGGCCTGCCCATGACGACGAGTACGGTCGAAGCATAGACGCAACGCACGGAACCGGGCAGGAACTACAGGAAAGAGGAAGCATGGAAGCCTCAAGGAGCATTCCCCCTCAGATTCCCGGCTACACACTGATCAAACGGCTGGGCTCCGGTTCCGAAGCCGACGTGTACCTGTACCAGCAGCTTTCCCCGGCCCGTCAGGTGGCCATCAAAATCAGCAAGAACACGCTCGACCCACGTGCCGCGGTCCGCTTCCGTTCCGAAGCGAATTTCATGGGGCAGATCTCCACACACCCCTACATTCTTTCCGTCTATGAGAACGGCGTGACCGTCAACGGGCGCGGCTACACCGTGTTCGAATACGCTCCGGGCGGCAATTACAAGACGTTCCTCGAGCATGGCCGTCTCACCGCCGACCAGATGCTCACCGTCGGTATCGATCTGGCGAGCGCGCTGTTCACCGCGCATCGCAAAGGCATCATCCATCGAGACATCAAGCCCAGCAATATTCTCATCAACGCGCACAATATGCCCATGCTCGCCGATTTCGGCATCGCCGGGTCCGTCTATGGGCGTCCGGGTGTCGGCTTCACCATCGCGTGGGCCGCGCCGGAGGTGCTTGCCCAAGGCGGTGGCGGCAATGAATCGTCCGATATCTATTCGCTTGGCGCCACGCTGTTCGCCATGCTGATCGGCCAATCGCCGTACGAGTATTTCTACGCCGATGTGCTGGGCGATTCCCAACGGCAGGTGCGGGCCGAACGGCTCAAGTCCGTCATTCTCAACAATCCGCTGCCCAAGCTCAACCGTCCCGACGTGCCGGCCGAAGTGGAACGGGTGTTGCGTAAGGCCTTGAGCCGTACGCCCGAGGATCGTTACTATTCCGCGTTGGAGTTCGCGCGCGACATGCAGCGCGTGCAACAGGCCTTGTATGGCCGTGCCGTGCAGACCACCGTCGAGGGTGTGCCGGATTATCCGCAGAACATGTACGCGCAGACTTCCGCATTCGACCAGTCCGCCCCGGTTGCGAAACAGCATGCCCGGTGGGCGAAGCCGTTGGCCGTCACGGTTGCTGCGGCGGCCGCCGTGGTCGTGATGGCGTTGGCGTTCGTCACCGTCGTCATGCCGAATATGGATGCGGCTTCCGACAACAGCAAGGTGCAGGTGCAGAACCATGGCGCCCAGAACCATGCCGAGGACGATCCCGATTCGGCGATCACGTCGGGCAGTGTGCCGAGCGTGCAGGATCTTACGGGCGAATACACCGCCGACGGCAAAGTGCGGTTCACATGGGTCAATCCTTCGCCGAAGGATGGCGATTCGTACGCGTGGTCGCTGGTCGGCGATTCGGGAACCGACCCGAACGCGCAGGGCACCACCACGGAGTCGACGAGTATCGAAATCGATCCGGCCGACGGCGCGCAGACGTGCGTGCAGGTGAGTCTGGTTCGCGCGGACCGGCAGATGTCCGAGAATCCCATGATCGCGTGCGCGGCCAAGCCGTGAGTTTGCGGCCGGATGCGGGTGACATGAACCGATACGAACCAATACAGCCCGGCATGCATGCGGGCAAACAGGTAGGCGCATGCGGTTGGATGCGCGGTCAAGCAAAGTTTGGGCACAATCAGGGAAGAGCCAGTCGATGAGCAAGCATAGGAACGCCGAGAACCAGTCGGCGCAATCGTACGAACGGCAGTTGCGATTCGGGTCGATGCTGCGCAAGCTGCTGCCTTCCGGCAGTCGCCGGTGGATCACGCCGATCGTCATGCTGCTGCTGTTGCTGGGCATCGTCGCCGGGGCCGTCATCGTCAGTTCGGTGACGCAACGTCACGTGCAGCTCGACGATGGCACCGTGTGGGTCACTTCGCTCAAGGACCGCAAGGCCGCCCGTTTCAACGTGCGCAACCGGGACGCCGATGCGGGCGTCGCCTCCACTGCGGCCCGGTTCGACGTGGCCCAGCATGATGGCTCCACCGTGATCTCCGAAGGTACGAAGGCCAGCAACATCGAGGCCTCCACCGTCAGCGAAAGCGGCAACACCACCATCAAATCGGATATGCGGACCGTCGTCGGAGGCAACACCGCGGCGTTCATCAACGTCAAGACGGGCAATGTGTGGGTCGGGTCAGCAGATGATGTGAAATCCATGAATCCGACCACCGATTCGCCGAAGATGAAGCTGGGGTCGGGTGGCCGTATCGCGGTGACGCATGACGGTGTCGTCTACGGCTATCGCGCGTCCGACGGCGCGGTGCTCAGTGTCGACGGACCTCAGGGAACGCCCGGCAAGGATGCGACGATCAAGGGCGCCACGAATGTCGAATCGTTCACCGTGGTCGGCAAGACGCCGGTCGTAGCCGGTGCCGGCAAGGTGTTCTGGCCGAAGGGCAGCGCGGATATCGGCCTGCAGGGTCAGGCGACGTTGCAGGCGCCGTCCACGGATGGCAGGCAGACTGGCTGGGTGGCGGTTTCCACGCCGCGGGGCATCGCCATGGTCGATTTGGGTAGTAAAAAGGTCACGCAGCTGCCGAATGCCGGCAAGGGCGATGCCGCGCAGCCGGTGTCCACCAATGGCTGCGTGTTCGCCGCGTGGGCGCAGAAGGCCAACAATTACATCAGGGTGTGCGCGGCGAACGACAAGGACGCACAGTTTTCCTCGTTGGAAGATGTCAATCCCACCTCGCAGCTCGTGTTCCGCACCAACCATCGTCTGGTGGTGCTCAACGACGTGGTCAACGGCAATGTGTGGAATCCGCAGGAGTCCACCAAGGTCATCAAAATCCAGTGGAACAAGGTGGAGACCAAGCAGTCGAAGCAACAGCAGCAGAACAACGACAGCGCCAACAACCAGCACAATTTCAGCAAGAACTGTTCGGCGCAGTCGGGGCAGATCAAGGCCGTGGACGATTCGTTCGGCGCGCGCGTGGGATCGCAGCAGATTCTCGACGTGTTGCGCAACGACGAGCAGACCGACTGTTCCGTGCTGCGCATCACGTCGGTGAGCGCTCCGGATGGCGCGAACATCACCGTCTCCCCCGTCTATGACGGCCGGTATCTGCAGCTCGACGCCTCCGGTGCCGCCGCGGGCAACGTGTCCTTCAGCTATGAGATTTCCGACGGGCGCGGGCAGACGTCCAGCGCCACCGTGTCGCTCACGCTGGCCGGCGGCGACGACCATGCGCCGCTGCAGAGCGACACTCCGCCGGAAATCGACGTGGAGCAGGGTGCTTCGTACACCGCGAACGCGTTGGGCAGCTTCTCCGACCCCGACGGCGATCCGCTGACCTTGGTGTCGGCATCGCCGCAGAACACCGATCAGGTGACGGTGTCCACGCGAGCCGACGGACAATTGGTCTTCAACGCCGGTTCGATGTCGTCCGGCAGGGCGGGCATCGAGGTCACGGTGTCCGACGGCCAGCAGACCGGCATCGGCATGATCTACTTCTCCGTGAAGCCGGCGAACACGCTGGGCGCGGTCATCGACCCCGTGGTCAAACAGACCACGCCCGACACCCGCACCACCATCGCGCTCAAACCGTACGTGCACGGCACGTCCGTCGAACCGGCCGAATTGACCGCGGTGGAGACGCCGTCCGGCGCGGCCACCACCATGAACGCCACCGACATGTCGATCACGTTCACCGCCTCCAATCCCGGCACCTACTATGTGCCGTACACCATCACGCAGGGTTCCATTCCGTCGACTGGTCTGGCTCGTGTGGAGGTGCAGGCGGTGGCCGGAGACGCCGCCAAGCCGATCGCGGCGAACGATGTGGCGCTGCTCGGCGCGGACAATACCGCGATCGTGGAGCCGCTTGCCAACGACGTCGACCCGATGGGCGGCGTGCTGTCGGTGACCAGCGTCACCGCGGACGCGCAAAGCGGCATCAAAACCGGTGTGGTGAGCAACAAGCGCGTCTATATCACCGCGCGTCAGGTGCCTACCGAGCCGGTGCGGATCTCCTACACCGTGGCCAACGCGGCCGGATCGTCGACCGGCGTCATCGTCCTGCAGCCGCCGGCGCTGACCACGTCGAATTCCGTGCCGAAGGCCGAGAACATCACCACACAGGTGCGCACCGAAGGCATCGTGTCCGTGGACGTGCTCGACCATGTCACGTATTCCGACGGCACCACGGTGAGCCTGCAGAACGATTTGCAGTATGACAAGAACACGTTCAAGGGTCTGGTGTTCGTGTCCGGCGACACCGTGCGCTATCAGGCCACCAGACAAACCGGCTCCTTCCCCGTCACCTACACGGTGAAGGACAATCTCGGCAACGCGGCCTCGGCCACCATCACCATCAACGTGCATCAGAAGGACGCGTCCAACAAGGCGGCTCCGACACCGTCCGACGTCGAGGCGCAGGTGGCGGCCGGTCAGAAGGTGCAGATTCCGATCACGCTCACCGGCATCGACGCTGACGGCGATGACGTGCAGCTGCTCGGCTTGGGCAACAAAGCGCCGAAACTGGGCCGTATCAGCGAGGTGGGCGCCACGTATCTGGTGTATGAGGCGTATGCCGATTCGTCCGGAACGGACACGTTCTCCTACGCCGTGGAGGATTGGACCGGTCAGAGGGCCACCGCGCAGGTGCGTGTGGGCGTGTTCAAATCCGGAGCCGATTCGGGTGTGTACGCGCGCGACGACGAGATCACGCTGCGTCCGAACACCGCGGCCACCGTGCCGGTGGCGCAGAACGACATTTCCGGGGACAATACTGATCTGACCGTGTCCAAGGACGTGGAATCGCAAGGCATCGGCGGCATTCAGGTCGTTGACAACATGCTGTCGTTCACCACGCCGAAGCAGGCGGGCACGTATTACGTGGTCTACACCGTCAAGGACAAGGCTGGCCTGTCCGATTCGGCGACGTTGACGGTGAATGTCGACGAGAACGCCGCCATCGACCCGCCGACCGCGTACGATTACCGTGTTCCGGCCGCCGCCACGATCGACAAGAAATCCGTGGACGTGGACGTTTCGCAGTGGATTGCCAATCCGTCCGGCACCGCCGACGAGCTTCAGGTGGGCGTGGATCCTTCCGCGACCGACCATGCGCATGTCAAGGGCGGCAAGGATTCCACCATCATCACCGTTGATCTGACCGATGAGGCGCGCGCGGTGCCGTACACCGTCACGAACACGACGTACGGCATCACGTCCACCGCGTTCATCCAAGTGCCCGCATATGGCGTGTTTCCGCCGGTTCTGCGTCCGAAGGCGCCGGCGTTGAAGGTCAATGCGCGTGAGACCATCACCATCAACATCGCCGACTACGTGCGTGTGGGCGCGGGCAAGACCGCGTATGTGGACGGCGCCGATTCGGTGAGCGCCACGAAGGCCGCGGACGGCGACCTGTACGTCAACGACCAGACGTTGAGGTTCACCGCGCCGAAGGATTACGCGGGTCCCGCGTCCATCACCTTCACCGCGGTGGACGGCAAGCGAGACAAGAACGACAAGGTGAAGATCGTCAATTCGGCGGTGCTCACGCTTCCGATCACGGTGATCGGACGTGAGGTTCCGCCGCCGACGTTCTCATCCTCCACCGTCGATGTGGTGGCCGGCGAGAAGGCCACTACCATCGATCTGACGGCGCTGACCCATTCGGCGTCGGGCCTGTACGAGGATGAGAAGCAGTACTCGTATTCCGGCGGCGTGAATTCCGGCAGTGTGGATGCCAGAGTGTCTCCCTCCGGCACGTTGACCGTGTCCGCGGACAAGACGGCCACGCCGGGCACCACGGTGAGCGTGCCCGTCTCGATCAAATATGCGAAGGGTACGGTGAGCGCCGGTATGACCGTGCGCGTCACCGCGTCCAACAGGCCGCTCGCCCGTGTCACCGAGAAGACCGTGAAAATCAAGGCCGGTTCCAGCGAGCAGGTGAATCTGCTGTCCGACGCGTACAATCCGTTCCCCGACACTCCGCTGACGGTGACCGGATGCACGTCCGATGGCGCGTCGAAGCTGACGGTGGATTGCCCGTCCAACGGCGTGGTGTCCATCAGGGCGGCTTCCGACATCGGCGCGAACACCAACAAGGTGGTCGTCACCGTGCGCGACGCCACCAAAACAAAGGAACGTGAGGTGACCGGCACCATCAGCGTTTCGGTGATGGACAAGCCTGATGCGCCGCTGCTTTCCGCGGTGTCCGGCGACCCGCAGGATGGCGCCGTGAATCTGAGCTGGACGGCCGGTTCGGCCAACGGCAGCCCGATCACCGAATACAAGGTGATGTGGGGCGGAGACGCGTCCGGCGAGCGCTCGTGCGGGCAGAAAACCTCCTGTCTCATCGACGGGTTGAAGAACGGCAAGACCTACTCGTTCAAGGTGCAGGCCAGGAACGAGGTCGGCTGGTCCAAGGATTCCAACGCCGTCGAGGGCACGCCGGACAAGCTGCCTGATGCGCCGACGGATGTGACGGCCAGTGTGAAGGGCAACACGGTGAGCGTCACGTGGAAGGCTCCGGACGGCAATTTCTCGTCGGTGAACAATTACGAGGTGACTTTGTCCGGCAGGAACGCACCGTCCAAGCAGACGACAAATTCCACCGGAATCGATTTTGTTTTCGATAACAACGCGATTTCCGACGGCGACTCGTACACGGCTACGGTACGCGCCCACAACAAGGTGAATTGGAGCCAACCGTCCAAGGCGTCCGACGCGGTCAAGCCGTGGGGCAAGCCCGATGCGCCGAAGATCTCCGTGACGAACGACGACACCACGGGAACCGTCACCGTCGAATCCGTGGGCAACACCCGCAACGCGGGATGCAAGGCCGTCGAGATTTCCGGAGATGTCAGCGCAAGCATCGACGGATGTTCCGGATCCTACGATTTCAAGATTCCGGATCATGATCTCAACACCAGGGAATACACCATCAAGGCGGCGGTGGTCGGCAAGGAGAAAACGACCAGTGACGATTCGACCGTACGTTTCACACCGAAATACGCGGTGAAGGCGCCCGAATCGGTCAGCGTCAAGGGGCATGACGACGTGTGCGTAGTCAGTTGGAAGGAGAACGGCCACGCCGACGGGTTCACGGTGAGCGCGGACGGACTCGGCTCCTACCATGCCGGCGCTTCCGAACGATCGCACGATTTCCCGCTCAAGGAATGGCAGTCCTGTTCCTCGGGTTCCGTCACGCAGCATTTCAATGGCGCGGTAAGCACCTCCAAGTCCGGCAGGGCCGATCCGGCATACGTCCGCAAGGTGAAGGCCGCCGTCAAGGCGCCGATGCTGACGTGGGACGCCAATGATCCGAACATCATCAAGGTCAGCGGCGGATCGGTGAACATGTACGGCCAGCCCGGCAGAACCGTGATCACCTTCACCGCGGACGGCAAATCCTATGACGTCGCCTGGGCATTGGGCTCCGACAAACTGAACGTCAAGGACGTGCTGCCGACCGGAGCCGATTACGCGTGGAAGGCGAAGGTGGTGGGCACCGACACCGCGCTCAACAACGAGGACAATGGCGGCACACTGCTGGACCATGACAGGTACAAGACTCCCACGCCGAAACCCGAACCGTCGGAACCTTCAGAACCATCAAAACCGTCGGAGCCATCGGATTCTGACGCGTCCACGGAAGGCGAAGCGGCCACGCGGAATGACCGGCCTGTGGCATCCTCCGTCGCCCTGTCCACCGTCGACGGCGCATCCAAGCCTTGGATCCGCGGCCTGGCCTACTACGCCAGATGGTGAAACGGACGATCACAGCAATCGCAAACACAACGAACCATCCACACGAGCAACACAACAAGCAAGGAGCAACCCATGAGCAACGATTTCGATGATGCCACCCAGCTGGGTTCCATCGGCCATAATCCAAGCGTTCCCAGCCAACCCGGCCAGCAGCAGCCGGCGTTCCACACGCCGAATCTGCCGGAGCAGCCGCAAGCCGATGAGGATCCGGAGGGCACGCTGCTGAGCGCGCACGGCACCACCCAACCGGCGTTGCCGCAACAGTCCGCCCCGGCAACGCCGAACCAGCCGCGGTTCCGTCAGCCGATGCCGCAGAACCTTCGCCAACCGGCCGCCAATCCGGCAGTCGCAATGCCCGCGCAGCAGCCCGTCCAGCCAACCCAACCCGTCCAGCCCAGCCAGCCTGTACAGCCCGTCAAACAATCCCAGCCGGTCGTCGACACGTCCATGATGACCGCACCCAGCAAAGACATCACCGAATTCCATGAGAAGTTCGCCAAGCTCGTAGACAACGTCTCCCAGGTCGTGGTCGGCAAGGAAGCACCCATCCGCCAATGCGCCACAGCCATGGTGGTCGGCGGGCACATCCTGCTCGAAGACAACCCGGGCACCGGCAAAACCCAGCTGGCGCGAGGCCTTGCCAACTCCATCGACATGTCGTTCAAACGTATCCAGTTCACCCCGGACCTGCTGCCGTCCGACGTGGTCGGCGTCACCTACTACGACCAAAAGCGCGGCGAATTCGAATACCGCGAAGGACCGATTTTCGCGTCCATCGTGCTCGCCGACGAGATCAACCGAGCCTCGCCGAAGACCCAGTCCGCACTGCTGGAGGTCATGGAGGAACAGAAAGTCACCGTGGACGGCGTCACACACGACGTGCCGCAGCCGTTCATCGTGATCGCCACGCAGAACCCGATCGAACAGCTCGGCACATACAAGCTGCCCGAAGCCCAGATGGACCGTTTCCTCATCAAGACGTCGGTCGGGTACCCCGGCCATCAGGTAAGCGTCGCCCTCCTGCGGCAGGTCAACATCCGCGACCGCGCGCAGACCGTCTCCCCCGTGCTCGCCGGCGATGACATCCTCGCGCTGCGCGGCATCGGAGAGCGCATCCACATCGACGACAACATCCTCGAATACATCGTGCGCATCGTCGAGGCGACCCGTCATGACGAGAACATCGCCATCGGCTCGTCCATGCGAGGCGCGTTGGCGCTGACCCGCTGCGCGCGCATCTGGGCGGCCTCCGACGGGCGCGGATACGTGGTGCCGGACGATGTCAAGGATCTGGCGATCGCCGTGCTGTCGCACCGCATCAAGCTCACCGCCGAAGCCACCTTCGCCGGTCTGACGACGGACGAGGCCATCAGCCGGATGCTGGAGACCGTGCCGGCGCCGTCGCTCGGCGCGTGAAAGGCGTTCCATGCGCAGGCACAACGACAGTTCATCATTCGAAGCAAGGCCGCAGAAGCCGCGGAAACCGCGCAAGCCGAAACCACGGAACGAGCGAGGCCAACAGGCATCGGGCAAGTCGGCGCGCCACAGGCGACGGCTTAGCTCGGCACGCCTGTGGCGCCGCTGCAAGCGCGCGGTCAGGCGATTCTTCACCTCGTTCATATACCCACTGGGCTGGACCGTGGTCGTCATCGGCATCGTATGCGCGGCCGGATTCCCGTTGGTTCGCTGGCATGAGCTGCTCGCCATCGCCGCGGTGGCGCTGATGATGATCCTCTGCGCCATCGTGCTCTCGCTTGGCAATACCGGGTTCAAGGCGTCCATCGCCGTGTCGCGTCGCCGCGTCACCGTCGGCGACGACGTCCATGTGACCGTGGACATCGACAATCCCGGGCGCACCCCCACCACGACCGCACGCGGCGACCTGCCGTTGGGCGAGGCTCACGAGCGGTTCGGCATCCCCATGCTGGCGCCGGGCCAGTCCAAGCAGACCGATATCGAGTTCACCACCGTCTCCCGCGCCGTCTTGACCGTCGGACCGTTGAACATCCGCAAGGGAGACCCGTTCGGGCTGGTGCGCCACGAGAAGGCGCTGGCCGAACGCATCACCGTCTATATCCATCCGAACATCGTGCGGCTCAACACGCTCAACGCC
>ENA-OOZX01002091-OOZX01002091.1-human-gut-metagenome-genome-assembly--contig:-NODE-2091-length-11090-cov-2.288174_pt1 | contig 11090 bp, 8 predicted proteins | sample MGYA00241048_ERZ501412 | MGnify/ENA primary metagenome ERZ501412 (study PRJEB25962, sample SAMEA2042518) | human gut metagenome | biome: human gut; feature: human-associated habitat; material: faeces... | reverse complement strand
CCCCAAATCCGGCATAACGCAGCCTCCTTTCCAAGAGACTTCCCAATATCGAAATTGGAAGTAAGATCAACAGATAAAAGACTACCAGTAAAAACAGGCTTTCTGTTGTCTTGTAATAAAGTCCGATTAAGTCTTTTGCGGTAAACATAAGGTCCATAAGACTGACTGCACTAAAGACACTCGTTTCTTTCAAAAGAAAGATTACATTTGCCATAAAGGCCGGTACACTTATTGAAAATGCCTGTGGCAGTACCACGTACCGCATAACCTGCAGTCGGTTCATGCCAAGGCTCAATGCGCTTTCTGTCTGAACCTCTGCGACTGTCTCCAGTCCGCTTCGAAACGCTTCTGCCATATAACTTCCTCCAAGAAATGTCAATCCTGCGATTCCACATGTCTGAGGATCTGTCTGGATTCCAATCTTTGGAAGTCCATAATATATAAAAAATAATTGTATAAAACTTCTTTTTTGTTATAATATAGTTATAAGAATACAAAATCAATATATCAAATTTTTCAGATAAAAACAAGGAGGTTATAATATGAAAAAAAGTACAAAAAATCTGCTTTTTCTCACATCTGCAGTGATTGCCGGAATGCATATATACAACAGAGTTGTAGACTCTAATGCCGAAAGGAAAAATGCACTCAAAGTAGACAATGGCCACTACTACAAATGGAAAGAAGGAAATATCTTTTATACAAAAACCGGCACCGGTGAGCCAATACTTTTAATACACGACACCGACTCCGGAGCATCCGGTGAAGAATGGGCTAAAGTAGCTAAAAAGCTTGCAAAGAACAATACCGTATACACAATTGATTTGCTTGGATGTGGCCGCTCGGACAAGCCTTCCATCCAATATACAAGCTACATGTATGTACAGATTATCACAGCCTTTGTAAATGACGTAATCGGAAAGCCTGTTAACGTAGCTGCAACCAATCTTTCAACAGCTCCTGTAATCATGGCAAATGCTCTGTCAAAGGATTTATTTAATAAAATCATACTTATAAACCCTGTATCATTACAACAGCTTAAATGCATACCTGACAAGAACACAAAATTTAAGCAGAACATAATTAATCTGCCAATCATAGGTACATTTATATACAATAAGCTTATGAGCCCTATCAAGGTAGATTTACTCTTCAGAAATAAATTTATTTCAAGAAGCCAGCTCATATCAGATAAGATGAAGGATGCATACTATGAGTCCGCACATAAAGGGCAAAGCCGCGGCAAATATCTTTACTCAAGCATTTTATCAAACTACATCAATACTAATATTACGCCCGCTCTCAAGAACCTGGACAAGGATGTATCAATTATAGCTTCAACAGGAATAAAAAATAATATGGATGTTATCAACAATTACCATAAGCTAAACAGTAAATGCGACATCATCCATATTGCAAATGCAAAGCTTTATCCTCAGTTAGAGTTACCGGATAAAACAGCTTCAATTATTAAAAAAATTGTTACTAACTAATTCTATACTTTAATCTAAAATAAAGCACCGCCTATAACTATTCTTCAACAATTATAACGGTTTTTTACAATGGTTTCTTAGAAGGCAGTCCGGCTTTTCTCGGATACTTATTGCTCGTATTCATAACCTTATCAATTATGACAAAAGAGCGATGATTATCCGAGTAGCCAAACTGCTCTATTTTATTCAGCTTTCCTCCCAACAGATAAATGGCCGACTTTGCATCTGCCACCTCGCTCTCGCACTCACCTGATTTATATGACACAAAGCAGCCTCCCATTTTCACAAACGGCAGACAGTATTCTGAAAGAGTAGATAGATTTGCAACTGCTCTCGATACACAAATATCATAAGATGCCCTGTGTTCCTTATCTCTGGCAAAATCCTCTGCTCTGCCATGAACTGCTTCAATATCCTTAAGATCAAGCGCTTCAATAACTTCATTTAAAAATCCAACTCTCTTATTAAGTGAGTCTAATAAAGTAATCTTAAGCTCTGGAAAAGCTATCTTAAGAGGAATACCGGGAAAACCTGCTCCGGTTCCGACATCAATGATACTTTTTTCCGCGTTTAAATCTAATGTGTGGCACAAAAATAAACTATCGAGGAAGTGTTTCTCTATTACCTCGTCGAAATCTGTGATGGCAGTAAGGTTCATAACCTTGTTTTTTTCGATAAGCATGTCATAATATAGCTCAAATTGCTCTAATTGTGAATTATTTAATGTACATTTAATTTTTGATAATTCATCAGTGAAGTGTGTGAAATCATATTTCATATTTTATTCTCCATTTTTATTGCTCAGCGCTTGTATTATCCGGGTTTAACCTAGAAAATAAATCAGGATTTGAGTATTTTAGTTGCTCCAAAAATACAAGTAAAACCGATATATCAGCAGGTGTGACACCTGAAATTCTGGATGCCTGACCTATACTAAGCGGCTGAAATTCATTCAACTTCTGCTGTGCTTCAATTCTCAAGCCCGAAATAGTATTATAATCAAAATCAGTAGGTAACAGTTTTTTCTCAAGCTTCTTAAAATGAGAGACCTGCTTGATCTGTCTTGAAATATACCCTGCGTACTTAATAAGAATATTAATCTGTTCTCTTGTGTCATCAGATAACTTAGGTCTGTCTGAATCTATCGGAGCGAGCTTGTCATAATCCAGCTCAGGTCTTCTGATAAGCTCCTCAAGTGTGGTTCCGTTGCTCAGCTCTATACTGTTGTATTTCTTCAGAATCTCCTGTACATCAGCCCTTGCACCGATATTTACATGCGACACTCTCTCTATTTCTTTATCAATAAGCTCTTTCTTTTTACATACATAGTCATATCTTTCTTTTGAAATCAGACCAACCTCGTATCCCTTCTCGGTGAGACGTAAATCTGCATTGTCCTGTCTTAAAAGGAGTCGATATTCCGCTCTTGAAGTCATCATGCGGTAAGGTTCTCTATTTTTCTTAGTGACCAGATCATCTATCAACACACCTATGTATGCTTCTGACCTGTCAAGTATCAATGGCTTTTTGCCAAGTATCTTCATTGCTGCATTAATACCGGCGATAAGTCCCTGACAAGCTGCCTCCTCATATCCGGACGAACCGTTGAACTGTCCACCACTGAACAGACCATGTATTTTCTTAAACTCGAGCGATGCATATAGCTGGTTTGCATTGATACAGTCGTACTCTATGGCATAAGCATCTCTTACTATCTTTACATTTTCAAGTCCCGGAAGAGTGCGGTACATCTCATACTGCACATCCTCAGGCATAGACGATGACATACCTCCGACATACATCTCGTTTGTATTAAGTCCCTCCGGCTCAATAAATATCTGATGTCTTTCCTTCTCCGCAAACTTAACTACCTTATCCTCTATTGAAGGACAATACCTAGGACCTGTTCCCTCTATGATGCCTGCATAAATCGGTGAACGGTCTAGATTGTTTCTTATAATCTCATGGGTCTTACTATTCGTATATGTAAGCCAGCATGAAACCTGATCAATCTGCACACTTTCAGGATCAGTTGTGAATGAAAACGGCACTACCCTCTCGTCACCGAACTGCTCCTCCATCTTTGAAAAATCAAGACTTCTCTTATCTACACGCGCTGGAGTTCCTGTTTTGAATCTGCGCATCTCAATTCCATGATCTATGAGCGACTGAGTCAGATGGTTGGCTGCCAGAAGTCCATTCGGACCTGTATGAGTGATCATCTCGCCGGTTAAGCATCTGGCTCTTAAATATGTACCGGTACACAGCACAATCGCCTTACAATGATATAAAGCTCCCGAAGTAGTTTTTGCACCGACTATATTATTATTCTCATCGGTAACAATCTCAGAAACCTCACCCTGTCTGATGGTCAGATGGTCGGTATTTTGAAGGGTTTTTCTCATTTCCATACTATATTCCGCTTTATCCGCCTGCGCGCGGAGAGAATGAACAGCAGGCCCCTTTGATTTATTTAGCATCTTTGACTGGATAAAGGTCTTGTCAATGTTTTTTCCCATCTCGCCGCCAAGTGCATCAATCTCCCTGACGAGATGCCCCTTCGAGCTTCCACCGATATTCGGATTACATGGCATGAGCGCTATACTGTCCACGCTTACCGTGAAAACAATAGTCTCAAGTCCAAGCCTGGCACACGCAAGTGCTGCCTCACAACCTGCATGTCCTGCACCAACTACAACAACATCATAATTTTCTTCAACAAACTTACTGCACATAACTGCCTACTTTCCCATACAAAATTTACTGAATATCTCATCCATCAGATCATCCTCAACCGATTCTCCTATTATGAGTCCGAGTGACTCATACGCACTCATCAAATCAATCGAATAAAAATCCTCCGGCATATCATCATCAATACTGTTCATAACAAGCTTAAGACTTTCCTTAGCATCTGACAATAGTTTTTTATGCCTGATATTTGTGATATAAATCTCATCATTGAATGAGACCTCTCCATCAAAAAACATATCCTTTATTGTATCAGAAAGCTCATCTATTCCCAAGCTTTCCTTTGCAGAAACCGAGATAACAGTTTTATCCACAAGCTTTTTTATATCATCTGCAGACACATTAGAGGCCAGATCCGACTTATTAAGTAAAATGACTGCCTTTTTATCTTTAATAAAATTGATAATATCATAATCATTATCATCAAGTGCCACTGACGAATCAACTACATATATGATTAAATCAGCTCCATTGGCATGCTCCATAGCCTTTTTCACACCAATTTTTTCAACAACATCCTCAGTGCTTCTGATGCCTGCTGTATCAACGAGATTTAAGGTGATTCCACCAATATTAATCTGTTCCTCAAGCACATCTCTCGTGGTTCCGGCTATATCCGTGACAATTGCCCTGTCAGTTCCGACAAGCACATTTAAAAGAGAGGACTTTCCGGCATTTGGCTTTCCAATGATTACTGTGTTTATTCCTTCCTTCAGAATCCTTCCATTATCTGAGGTTTTTAACAGACCATCTATCTCCACATACTCGTTATCCACAATTGCACGTAGTTTTTGTGGATAACCATCCAGAGAAATGTGTTCAGGGTCGTCAAGTGCCGACTCAATAAATGCAATCTCATGCAAAAGCTGCTCTCTTATCTGCCTGATGCTTCCGAGCACGGCTCCGCCTAGCTGGCTTAAAGAGCTCTTGAGGGCAAAATCATTTTTTGAATTTATTACATCTATAACAGATTCTGCCTGGGATAAATCAATCCTGCCGTTTAAAAATGCCCTTTTAGTAAACTCTCCGGGCTCTGCCGGTCTTGCTCCGTTTTTGATTACCGCTTCAAGCACTCTCTTCATCACATACACACCACCATGGCAGTCTATCTCCACAGTGTCCTCCCTAGTGTATGTATTGGGAGCCTTCATCAAAAGCACCATAACCTCATCTATTTTCTCATCGCCGTCATATATAAAACCATAATGAATGGTATGTGACTGACAGGCGCTTATTTTCGTTTTATTATTCTTGCTTTTATAAATCCTGTCTATTACCGAAAGTGCATCATCTCCGCTTATCCTGATAATTCCGATTCCTGACGGAGACATAGCTGTGGCAATAGCCGCTATTGTATCATTTTGCATATGAAATTCCTCAAAAATTCTAAGATAATATATATTCAAAAAGGATACCTGAAACCAGATACCCTTTTAATGATTTATATCTATTATTTCTTAAGTGTCACAACAACGTGTCTGTAAGGCTCATCACCCTCGCTGTGTGTTTCAACAAATCTATCATTCTGAAGTGCAGAATGAATCACTCTTCTCTCAAAAGGATTCATCGGCTCAAGAGAAACAGGTCTCTTTGTACGCTTAACCTTAAATGAAATATTCTTGGCAAGATTCTCAAGTGTCTCTCTTCTTCTCTTTCTGTAATCCTCAGTATCAATCTTTACTCTGTAGTAATTCTCAGACTGCTTATTGATAGCAAGATTTGTAAGGTACTGGAGTGAATCGAGAGTCTGACCTCTCTTGCCGATTAAAACGCCCATCTCCGGCTCAACATCAACATTTCTGTTGTCCTCATCCACTTTGATATCAATAGTAACCTCAAGCTTCATTGCCTTAAACACACTGTCAAGGAATTCACGAATCTCATCCTCAACACTTGCCTCGGCCTTTTTAACCTTGATGACAGCATCACGGCTGCCAATTCCAAGGAAACCATTGCTTCCCTTATCAATTACCTCATACTCTAGCTTATCGCTTGTTGTTCCAAGTTTAATAGATGCCTCTGTCAAAGCATCGTCAATTGTTTTTGCAGATACTTCAATGTATTCCACTATTTTCTCCCCCTATTTACGTGAATTGCGTTCATTAAACTCTTTAACCATATTAGCCTTTGAAGCAAGTGAACCTGACTTTGCATTAGCCTTGTACTCAGCGGCCTTTGCAAGCTTCTCCTCTGTGCCTGCTGATACAGATACGTTTGCCTTATTGTCAATTGACTTTGTCTTAATCTGAGCTGCCTTCTTTATATAATCCTCAGACAGTCCCATTTTTTCTCTCTTCTTCTTTGCCTTTTCCTCGTTCTTTGCCATAACAGCCTCAAGATCAAGATTCTCGATATGTCTGTTGACGAAGAACTGCTGGATACCTCTTACAAGTGCAGAGCAGATCCAGTAAATACCAAGACCTACAGGAACTGTGAAGCAGATAAACAATGACATAAGCGGCATCATGAGATTCATCATCTTCATCTGATTTGCCATCTGATCATTGCCGTTTGTAGCCTGTGGCATAAGCTTGATATTGATCATCTGTGTCAGATATGACAGTACAGGAATAAGCAGTGCAAGTATTACAAAAAGTAACCACTTATCAGGCTTGTCCGTAAAGTTGCTCTTTATGATATACCAAGGTGTATCTGAGATATTCAGTCCCAAAAAGTAGTTGAAATGAAGTAATGCATCATGCGTCTTCTCAACTGCGCTCTGGATACCATCAAAAAACTTACCGTCCATAAGAGCATCCCAGCCCTTTGAAGGAAGCTTATAAAGGATATCAATGATATAATTGCTTAAAGTACCACCACTTGCATCGGCAAGCTTTGAAGCCGCATTTGAAGCGTTAAGACCGCTTGATGTGACAACATTATATTTTTCCATCAGACTGACAAGTGTATCCTGATATCCGCTTGTCTGCTGAATTGAATCAACAAGCCCTGTAAAGGAGCCCTTAACCCCGCTCAGATAAGCAGGAATATTGTAGAACACACGGTACAGTGCAAACAGAATAGGCATCTGTATAAGCATCTGCACACAGCTTCCCATCGGAGAAATACCGTACTTCTGGTATAAAAGCTGTGTCTCCTCCTGCATGGCCATCATTGAAGCCTGATCCTTTTTATTTTTATATTTAGCCTGTATAGCCTGCATCTCGGGCTGCATTTTCTGTGATAGCTTAGAAAACTTCTGCTGCTTAATAGTCAGTGGCAACAGACACATGTAGATTATAATCGTAATAATTACAATACTTAGTACAACGCTCTCAACTCTTCCACCTGTAATATTAGATATACCACTGTATATCCAATCCATCAGGATACCGAGAAGCTTGGCAATTGGTCCAAGAATAGAGCCTGGATATGCGGTTAATAAAATGTCCGACATAAAAACCTCCATTGCTGCTATGGAACCGGATCATACCCACCCTTTGAAAAAGGATTACATCTCAATATCCTCCATGCCGCAAGCAGACCACCCTTTATGGCACCGTACTTTTGCACAGCCTGCAAACCATACTCTGAGCAGGTCGGACAATATGGGCATTTCGTTGATTTCATCGGGGAAATATACTTCCTATAAAATTTAATCAAAAATATTAAGATACTTTTCAAAACGATTCCATCTTCTTTTTCATTATTCAAATATTTTGTTTCTTAATAATCCTGTGAAGACCTCCAAGATGTAAAACAGCACTTTCTATTTCCTTATAACCCACATGCCGCGCTGCAACTCTTGCGATGACTACGATGTCCAAACCACTATCGAACATGTCCTCATGTAGTCTGTAGCTCTCTCTCACGAGACGAGTAATATGATGTCTAATAACACTATTTCCAACTTTTTTGCTAACTGATATACCTATACGATTATTTTCTGTGTTATTTTTCAGAACATACATAACGAGGTATCTGTTAGCAAACGATACACCGTTATTATACACATTCTGAAAATCCTTGTTTTTTTTCAACGAATCTGAAAATTTCATTTGACGCTGTCCTTCTAAAAACAATCAAAAATGAAGAAAAGACCACAAAAATTGTGGCCTATGCTGATAATTTTTTTCTTCCTTTTAATCTTCTGGCTGCGATTACTTTTCTTCCGCCAGCAGTTTTCATTCTCTGTCTGAATCCATGAACTTTTGCTCTCTGTCTCTTCTTAGGTTGGAATGTCATCTTCATATATATCCACCTCCTTTACGTTAAAAAACATCGGTATAATTATAACAAAAATTACTGTTGTGTCAAGGATTTTCTCAATTTTCTTTAAATTTCTACATATATTTTTTATCGGTTTACATTCCACAATAAAAATGTGGAAAACGAGTTTCTTCTATATATATAATAATTCTTGATAACCATCTATATTTTGATTTAAACCACCTATTGTGACCAACATATTGTGGAAAGTTATCAAGATATCAAAAAGTTATCCACAATATGTGAATAACATGTTGGTAACTTTGTATAATTGTGGTTAAAAAATGTGAATAAAGCATTTTTGTAAATCTTTTTACATTGCCTAAATGCCAAAAATAGTGTACTATATAGTATGTATGGGATTGTGGAGAACATTCCCATAATATACTCTTTATATGTTAAATAATGGAGAACTTTGATGGATAAAGTAATGGAAAAGTGGAATGAAATACTACAGATGGTCAAGGAAGAGCATGGTCTGACAGACGTTTCCTTTAATACGTGGATAAAACCGCTTGAGGTGTTCGCCATAGACGGCAATACACTGTATATTCTCGTTCCGTCTGAGCAGATGGGGCTCAGCTATATCAACAAAAAATATTATCTTCCTCTTAAGGTAGCTATAGGTGAGGTGACAGGTATCGAGTATGATATCCAGTTTATTTTACCGGATCAGGCTCAGAGCCTTAAGTTTAAAAACAACGATACCCCTCAGCTTGAGCCACAGACTCCTGTAAAGGGGGATCACTCAAACTTAAACCCTAACTATACATTTGACACCTTTGTCGTAGGTAATAATAACAGGTTTGCCCATTCTGCTTCTCTTGCAGTGGCAGAAAGCCCGGGTGAAGCATACAATCCGCTATATATATATGGTGGTCCGGGACTTGGCAAGACTCATCTTATGCATTCAATAGGTCATTTCATCATTGACCAGAATCCTGATACCAAGGTGCTTTATGTTACTTCTGAAGAGTTTACCAACGAGGTTATCGAATCTATACGTAACGGTAATTCTTCCGCCATGACAAAGTTTCGTGACAAATACAGGACTGTAGATGTGCTCATGATTGATGATATCCAGTTCATCATAGGAAAGGAAAGTACTCAGGAGGAGTTTTTCCACACCTTCAACACACTGCAGACACAGGGCAAGCAGATTATCCTTACCTCTGATAAGCCGCCTAAGGAGATGGAGACTCTCGAGGAACGTATCCGCTCACGTTTCGAGTGGGGACTGATGGCTGATATCGGTACTCCTGACTATGAGACGAGGATGGCTATCCTCCGTAAGAAAGCTGAAACTGACAATTTTGATATAGATGATGATATCTTAAACTACATTGCTTCAAACATCAGCTCCAACATCCGTGAGCTTGAGGGAGCCTTAAACAAACTTTTAGCCTTCCACAATCTCGAGCATACTCACATCACTATGGATATCGCTGAGAGGGAGCTTTCCAATATCATCACGCCGGACAAGCCAAGGGAAATCACTGCACAGCTCATCATTGAAGTAGTTTCAGAACATTTCCACATCTCTGTAGACCAAATGATTTCAAAGACCAGAAGCAGCGAGATTGCACGTCCAAGACAGATTGCCATGTACCTCTGCAAGACCATGACCTCTGATTCACTTGATGTAATCGGCCAGCTTTTGGGCGGCAGAGACCACTCTACTATCATCCACGGCATCAAGAAGGTCACCAAGGATTACGAGGAGAATGACAGTACACGTACTCTCATAGAAACTATCAAGAAAAAGATTAATCCAAATTAGTTTCTACCTATTTATATATGTGCTCATTTGCATGTTAATAATTTGGTTATAACCTTGCTTTTATTTCCACATGAGCATGTTAATGACAGGTTGAAGGAAAGTGAATAAAAAGTTATCAATTTTTATCATTTTTACTTCAACAGGCTTTTAATCAAGTTATCAAGCCTCTTAAAGCTTGTCTTTAAAGGCTTTGAAGGGGTTTTAAACTTTTTAACAGCCCCTAAGAAGAATATTACGAATATCTTTTAAATATTTATATATACGCGCAGGAAGGAGTTTTTCTAAATGAAACTTATTTGTTCAAAAGCAAATTTACTGAAAGGTGTTAATATCGTATCGAAGGCAGTACCTACACGTACTACAATGGCAATTCTCGAGTGGATACTGATCGATGCATCTGCAAACGAGATTAAGCTTATGGCTAACGATATGGAGCTTGGAATCGAAACAATAATAGACGGAACCATCGAAGAAAGAGGAATTATCGCTCTTGATGCCAAGATTTTTTCAGAAATAGTGAGAAAGCTTCCTGACAATGACGTAACAATTGAGACAGATGCTTCCTTCAAGACCGTCATATCATGTGAAAAGGCTAAGTTCAATATCATCGGAAAATCAGGTGATGATTTTTCTTACATACCATATGTTGAGAGAAATGAGTCTATTGTCCTCTCACAATTTACCCTTAAAGAGGTTATCAGACAGACAATTTTTTCAATTGCCGACAATGACAACAATAAACTGATGACAGGTGAGCTTTTTGAGATTGAGGAGAATAAGCTTCGAGTTGTTTCTCTTGACGGACACCGGATCTCCATCAGAAAAATTGCCTTGAAGGAGGAGTGCGCAGATAAAAA
>ENA-OOZX01002084-OOZX01002084.1-human-gut-metagenome-genome-assembly--contig:-NODE-2084-length-11155-cov-2.757027_pt1 | contig 11155 bp, 6 predicted proteins | sample MGYA00241048_ERZ501412 | MGnify/ENA primary metagenome ERZ501412 (study PRJEB25962, sample SAMEA2042518) | human gut metagenome | biome: human gut; feature: human-associated habitat; material: faeces... | reverse complement strand
AGGAATAATAATTTGACAATTAGATAATTTTTGAAGGAGCAAAATATGAAATTATTAAAGGTTAAAATAAAAAATTTTTTATCTCTAAAAGAAGAACAAACTTTAAAATTAAATAACGGAATCACATCATTAATTGGTTTAAATGAGGCAGGAAAAACAAGTATTTTAAAGGCAATTATTAAATTGAATGGCGAAAAAATAAAAAAAGAAGAAAAAAATAAGAAATTAAAAAGCAATGAATCTAGTATAACCGGATATTTTAGTATTGGTGGCGATGAAATAAAAAATATTAATAAGGGATTAGATCCATTAATTCAGCTGGATGAAAGTAAAAAATATGCTATTGAAGTTTTTGTGGATGATGAAGATGGTGTAGGCTATAATTTATTATATCTAGACGAAGAAAAAAAATATGTAAGCATGGACTCTATTTTTTTAAACATCTTGAATGGAGAAATAGTAAAAAATATTTCAATAAATGATAGTTTAGAACATAAAAAAGGAACTTATCAAGAAACTATAGAATATTTAGAAGAACTTATTAAAATGGATTCAGCTAATACAGATGAATTATCACAGATTAAGGAAATAGCTGAGTATTTAAATGAAAATAAATGGACAGAAAGCATACCTGATTATGAATTTATTTCATTTAGTGTGTTTAGAGATGTATTAAAGTCAAAATATACAATTGATGAAGTAAAAAAGGAGCAAAAAGTATTAAACATTCTTAAAATTGCAGGAATTGATATTGAACAAATTGATAAAGACATTACAGAGAATAATGTGTTTTCTATACAAGATGTTGAGAATGAATATGCTGAGATAGCGACAACAAAATTTAAGGAAATATTTAAACAAGTAGATGACAACTTCAAGTTAAGAATAAAAATTGATTCAGCAACTAGAAGTATATATTTTTCTACTCAAGACAAAACAACAGATAATGTTTCAATTCCAATTGATGACAGAAGTGAGGGGTTTAAATGGTACTTATCTATATACTTGACATTATATAATTACATAGAAAATAATGATTCACATAATAAAATTCTCCTTTTAGATGAACCTAATCTTTACTTACATGCAGAAGCACAGATGGACTTACTTGAAAGGGTTTTTAAAAAGGAATTTAAAAATATTCAAATTATCTATACTACGCATAGTCCTTATATGATAGATTCTGCTAATACCAATTCTATAAAAATCATAGAAAAAGAAACACAAACTAATATTTATAATAGTGCAAGAGAATATGCTTTAGCAAGAAAAGACATGAATGATGTTGATGCATTAACACCTGTAATGACGGCACTACATCTTAATATTGCAAATGAATTAATAGTCAACTCTAATAATAATATAATTATAGTTGAAGGTATTCAAGATTTATATGTATTAAAATCAATGATATATAAATTAAATTATACAGGAAAATTCAAAAATATAAAAATTATTCCTTGCTTTGGCAGTGAAAAAGTCACTTTTATGTTTGGATATTTATATGGTTTAGGATATAAAACATATATTTTAGTTGATAATGATAAAGCAGGAAGAAGAACGATTAATGAAATAACAAACAGAGAACCAGACAATTTTCTTAAAAATTATTTATTTACGTATTCATTATCTTTTGAATCAAAAAGTGATAATATTCAGAAGAAAATACAAGATGTTCTTTTAGAAAATTTAATAAGTAAAAATGATTGGAGCAATATATTTAAAGAAAAAAATACTATTTTATACAAAAATGTCTATGATAATATTGATAATTTAAATTTTGAAAAAGAAACGATAGATAATTTTAAGAATTTGTTTGATAATATAATAAAAAATATGGAGGAATAATGGATAAAGCTATATTGAAAAAATTTGCAATAGAATCAAGACAGGATTTAATGCAAAGAATGGGAAATAAAATAAAAACATTCTATATTGATGAAGAATTTTCAAAACAACAAAGTGGAGATGTTTATATTCTTGCTAATAGTAAACATAGCTTGAATTTGTCAAAAGAAGAATACAATAAAAGAGAGCTTCTTATAAAAAGAATTAATGAATTAGGATTAGACCAAGTTATAGAAGAAGCTGCATATACTTGGTTTAATAGAATAGTGGCAATAAGATATATGGAAATCCATGATTATTTACCACTAACACGAGATAACCAAAGTTTAGGAATAAGAGTATTATCATCAAAAGATAATACTCCTGATCCAGAAATAATGAAATTTACAAACTTAGTAAACCCAGAATTAGATATTGACTTTAAAAAAGAAAAATATGTTGAACTGAAAGATGATAATGAAAAATTCAAATATATTTTACTTTTGGTATGCAAAAAACTTGGAAGAGTTATTCCACAGTTATTTGATGGATTTACAGATTATATTAATATTCTTGTCCCAGATAATTTGTTAAACGAATCTGGATTTGTGAATAAAATTGTTACAGAAGTACCCGTAGAAAATTATGAACAAGTTGAAATTATTGGATGGTTATATCAATATTATAATCAAACTGAAAAGGATAGAGTTATATCTGCTAAAAAAGCATATAAAAAGAATGAAATTGCTTATGCAACCCAACTATTTACTCCAGAATGGATAGTAAAATACATGGTTGAGAACTCACTTGGAAGATATTGGATAGAACATGGTGGAAATATTGATTTAATAAAAAATTGGAAGTATTTTATTAATGATAATCTTAATTTTGAAGACAAACCAATTACTGTAGCCGAAGTAAATAAAATGAACGTAAAGGATTTAAACGCTACATTAGTAAAAAAAATAGCAAAGCTTGATCCTAAAGATATTAAGTGTATTGACCCATGTTGTGGTAGCGGACACATTTTAGTATATATGTTTGAGGTATTATTCCAAATATACGAATCATACGGATATAGTAAAAAAAATATTGCAGAATTAATATTAAAAAATAATCTTTATGGATTAGATATAGATGATAGAGCAGGGCAATTATCAGAGTTATCAGTGTTGTTAAAAGCGAGGGAATATGATAAAAATATTTTTTGTAAAGAAATCATAACAAATATTATGAGTATTCAAGAATCAAATAGTACCATGGAAAATTCTATTTATACTTTACTAAATGAAGAAAATAAAAAATCTGCTAAATACTTGTTAGAAAATTTTAAAAATGCTAAGGAAATTGGTTCTCTACTAGTATTAGAAAATAAAGATTATACTAGTTTGATAAATTATATTGAATGTGATAAGACAATATTTGGAGAGGAATTAAAAGAAAGGTTAATTCCTATAATAAGAAATGCACAGATATTAACTAAAAAATTTGATATTGTAATTACTAATCCACCATATTTGAATAATAGTTTTATGAGTAATGATTTAAAGAAATATTTATCGAAATATTATAAAGATTCCAGGGCGGATTTGTGTACTGCATTTATGGAATATAAAGGTATAAAAAATACTGGATATCAAGCAATGATAAATCAACATAGTTGGATGTTTTTAAATAGTTTTGAAAAATTAAGAGAAAAAATTATTTTTAAATATTATATAAGTTCAATGATACATTTAGGAACCAGAGCATTCGCAGAGATAGGAGGAGAAGTTGTACAAACAACTACCTTCATAATAAGAAAAAGTCAATTAGATAAATTTAGTTTATTTTTTAAGCTGGTGGATTATGAAGATGCTAAAGAAAAAGAAAAAAGATATCTTAATATTTTGAATACAAAAGATAAAAATAATATATTTTTTAAAAATATCAAAGATTTTAAAAAACTACCAGGATACCCGATTGCATACTGGGTTAGCGATAATTTAATTAAAATCTTTGATAATGAGAAAATATATGATTATTCGAACTCACCCAGTCAAAATATCACTGGCAATAATGATAGATTTTTAAGAAAATTTTGGGAATTAAATAATAATAATATAAATAATAAAGAAAGATGGATTTTTTATGCTAAAGGTGGTGGCTATAGAAAATGGTGGGGAAATTTAGAAAATGTAATTAATTGGTCACCCGTAGCAAGAAAAATTTATAAGTATGGAGACGGAAAACATGCTTCACAAATTATTAATGAAGAATATTGGTATAAAAAAGGAATAACATGGGGATTGATAACGTCAAAAAAACCAAGCTTTAGAATTATGCCGCAGAATGCAACTTTTGACAAAGGAGGCTCAACAATTATAGTATCCGATACAATATATAATTATGTTTTAGGCCTATTGAATTCTAAAGTATTTACAACTGTAGCTAGAATATTTAATCCTACGCTTAACTTTCAAGTTAATGATATTAGAATGACACCTTTAAAGATCTTGAATAACAATAAAGTTGGTAATATAGTAGAAAAGTGTGTTGAAATTTCAAAAGAAGATTGGGACTCATTTGAAACAAGCTGGAATTTTACGACACATCCATTGATTGAATATAAAGAAGGATATGGTTACGGTAGTGATTTAAACGATTGGAGTTATAAGATAAAAGACGCTTATGAATCTTGGAAATTAAATTGTGATGAAAAGTTCAAGTTATTAAAAAATAATGAAGAGGAACTTAATAGAATATTTATTGATATTTATGGCTTAAATAAAGAAATTATACCTAAGGTTGACGATAAAGATATAACAATTAGAAAAGCAGATAGAGAAGTAAAGTCATTAATCAGTTATACAGTTGGTTGTATGTTTGGAAGATATTCACTAGATGAAGATGGTTTAATATATGCAGGTGGAGAATTTGATGAAAGCAGATATAAAAAATTCAAAGCAGATTCAGACAATATAATTCCAATAACAGATGATGCATATTTTGATGATGATATTGTTCAGAAATTTAAACAATTTATTGAAGTATCATTTGGAAAAGAGACATTAAATGAAAATCTAGATTTTATTGCAGAAACATTAGGGAAAAAAGGAACTGAAACAAGTGAAGAAACTATAAGAAGATACTTTGCAAATGATTTCTTCAATGATCATTGTAAAATATATCAGAAAAGACCTATTTATTGGTTATTAGATAGTGGCAAGAAAAATGGATTTAAAGCTTTAATTTATATGCATAGATATGATGAAAGCTTAATTCCTAGAGCAAGAATTAATTATTTACATAGAGTACAGACTACTTATGAAAATCTATTATCAGACATTAATTATAAACTAACAACAGATCTATCAATGGTAGATAAAAAAAATACACTTAAAAGACAAGCAGACTTAAACACGAAAATTCAAGAAATTAAAGAATATGATGAAAAAATTGCTCATATTGCAAATCAAAGAATTAGTATTGACTTGGATGATGGTGTAAAAGTAAATTATGAAAAATTTAAAGATATCTTGGCAAAGATAAAATAGGGAGAAAAAATGAAGGAATTTATATATATAGTAACTTTTTCTTTACAAATGTCTGGAATTTTAATACTGGCAGAAAAGATAGTTTCTATAAAAACAAAAACAATTATTGAAAAATATATTAAATACAAGGATTTTATGCTTATAAAATCCGGAAAAGCAAAAATATCTAAGGAAAAGTATTTTGATACAATGAAATCTATGATAGATATATCATTTGGAACAATTTACACAATTATTGGACAAGCACTAACTCTTGTTTCTGATAATGTAGACATTATATTAATAAACAAATTATGCTATATTATAAGTTTAATGTTAGTATTATATTACATTAAATATATAACAAAAAAAATAATCTTATTTATATCAAGCAAAAAATTTAAAAATCTGGAATATATAGATATTGACGATGACATGATTCCTGATAATACAGTTGCATTTGAGCCCAAAGATGATAATCTTTCAAATGAGGAGGATAATAATGTTTGATGAAGTTACACAACTTCTTTTGGATACAATAAACGGAGAATTTTCAAGAGACAATGAAAAAAAAAGAACTAGAAAAATAATATTCTGGTATGATCCAAAAGAAGAATATAGAGAATTAATAAATGAATTAAATATAGAAGATACAGAAATAATTATATATGACAATAATAGTTTCTGGATAAGGTATCATATTGAAAAAGAAGAACTAACAAAAAACATAGTTATTTATCTTCCTTTTGAAAGGCTAAAAGGAACAGATAATGAACTATTAGACATAGAAAGTTCAAATAGCGATTTACTTTTTAATCCTGATGCTACAACAATGAGATTAAAAAATCTTGAACTAACAGAAGATTGCAGAAATATAATTAAAAATTACAGCAAATTTTTTAATAATAAAAAGAGAGAAAGTGATTTTAAAGAATTTGATGTTGAAGAAAAAACACCAGACAATATCGATTATATAATTACTGCAATATTACTAGAAATAAAATCAATTAGTGAAGATGACATACTAAAAGGCATAATAAAATTATATTTTGAAGACTCTAAAAAATACGAAAATCTATTCAAATTTGGAAATGAAGAATTTATAATAAACTTGTTTAATCACACATTTGGAAGCTCTATAAAAAGCTCTAAAGAGCTTCCAGATATATATAAAGCTCTTGTATTCACATACTTTGCTTCTAGTATAGCTGACAAAAATAAAATAGGAAGATTCAGCAAATATGTACTAAAGGAAAAAGCTACAAATGTATATATATTCATAAATTCTTTAATGAGAGATAAAACTACAAAAGAATATTATGATAGATTATCTTTTGAAATTGAAAAAGAATTTGGAATAAATGAACTTATAAAAAATATGGATATAGAAGAATATAAAACAAATGATGCTTTTAAATGTATTGATAAATATATTTTAGACTATGTTACAGACAAGTTATTTAATGGAATAGGTGAGTATGCAAAATATAATGAATATCTAGATATCAGACAAAACAAATACTGGCATGATAGTTATAAAAATGAGTATGCTTTCTTAAAAGTAGCATTAAAATTCTTTGAAAAAATTGAAAAAATAGAAAATAATATAAAAACATTAGATATAGACCAATTTGCAAAAGAATATGCAGATAAGTTATATATAATTGATACATTGTACAGAAAAAGCTATTATTACTTTGATAATATTGAAGATAAAGATATGTTTATATATTTAAAGAACAGAATTGAAAATAGATATGTAAATAGTTTTATTAGTGAATTATCAATAAAGTGGAGTGATACTATTGAAAGTATGACAAGTTATGACTCTAATAGAATGACAATGCAGGACAAGTTCTATAACACATACATTAAGCCATATAACGATAAAAAAGATAGAATAATAGTAATTATATCAGATGCTTTCAGATACGAATGTGCTAGAGAATTAACAGACAAATTAAAGGTATTTAGTAATAAATCAGAAATTAATTATATGCTAGGAGTTGTTCCATCATACACAAAATTAGGTATGGCTTCATTACTACCACATAAAGAATTATCAAGAGTAAAAAATAGCGATGACATATTAGTGGATGGCTGTACATCAAGTTCTGTAAAAGACAGAGAATTGATACTTCAAAAAGAAAATCCAGACTCTGTAGCAATAAAATATGATGATATGTATGAAATGACAAAATCAGAGTGGAAAAAGCTATTTACAGGAAAGAAAGTTGTGTATATATACCACGATACTGTAGATAATGCTGGAGAACATAATGAATCTAAAATATTTGAAGCATGTCAAGATGCTATTGATGAGATAGAAAAGCTAGTTAGAGATTTACATACAACATTTAGTGGTGTAAATGTATTCATAACAGCTGATCATGGATTCTTCTATAAAAGAGGAAAAGTTGAAAGTTACGAGAAAACATCAAAAGAAGCAAATGCAACAAAACAAAAAACAAGATATTCATATACAGATATACAATCTAATGAAGAAGGTGTATTATCAATAAAATTAGACTATTTATTTGGTCAAAATAGTGGATATGTCAATGTACCAAAAGGAAATATGATATATTCAAGACAGGGAAGTGGAGTAAACTATGTTCATGGTGGAATATTACCACACGAAGTTATTATTCCAGTAATAGATTTTAAATCAACAAGAACAAGTGAAGAATCTAAAAAGGTTGGAATAACATATAGTGGTCTAACTGCAAAAATAACAAATGCAATAACATATCTTGAATTCTTACAAGATTCAAATGTAGACGAAAATAATAAGCCATGCAGATACTTATTACACTTTGAAGATGAAAACGGAAATAGAGTGTCTGATGAATGTACTATAATTGCTAACTATGAAAATACAGAAGTAAAAGATAGATTTTTCAGAGAAAAGTTTGTATTTAAAAATATAGAATATGATAGAACTAAACCTTATTATTTAGTAATAACAGACGAAGAAACAGGAATAGAACTTCCTAGAGTGAAATTCTATATTGATATTGCAATTGTAAATAACTTTGATTTTTAGGAGGTTAAAAAGTGGAAGAACTTAGTGAAAAGTTAAATAGATACTTTCCAGGAAAAGTAGTAAGAAAAGACTTAACTAAAAAAATAAAAGAGGGTGCAAATGTACCAGTTTATGTACTTGAATACCTCCTAGGTATGTATTGTGCTACAGATGATGAAAAAGCAATAGAAGATGGGGTAGAGCAAGTAAAAAATATACTAGCAGATAACTTTGTAAGACCTGATGAAGCTGAAAAAGTTAAATCAAAAATAAAAGAAAGAGGAATTTATACAATAATTGATAAAGTATCTGTAAAGCTTAATGAAAAAATAGATTTATATGTTGCAGAATTATCAAATTTAGGAATAAAAGACGTTGCAATAGATGAAAGTTTTGTAAAGAAATTTGACAAATTATTAGTTGGTGGTATTTGGAGTATAATAAAAATTAAATATGACTTTGAAGAAAATAAAAGAATGCCTTTTGTAATTGAGTCATTAAATCCAATCCAATTACCTAATATGGATATAGAAGGACTATTTGAAGGAAGAAAACACTTTACAAAAGATGAATGGATGGATATTTTAATTAGATCAATGGGAATAGAACCCTCTCAACTAAAACAAAATCAAAAATGGCACTTCTTAGAAAGAATAGTACCATTAGTAGAAAACAATTACAATATGTGTGAATTAGGCCCAAGAGGAACAGGAAAATCACATATATATAAAGAAATATCTCCAAATAGCATATTAGTATCAGGAGGACAAACAACTGTTGCAAACTTATTTTACAATATGGGTGCAAAGAAAATTGGACTTGTTGGAATGTGGGACTGTGTAGCTTTTGATGAAGTTGCAGGAATACATTTCAAAGATAAAGATGGTATTCAAATAATGAAAGACTATATGGCTTCTGGATCTTTTGCAAGAGGAAAAGAAGAAAAGAATGCAAATGCTTCAATGGTATTTGTAGGAAATATAAATCAAAGTGTAGAAGTGTTACTAAAAACATCACATTTATTTGAACCATTCCCACCAGAAATGGCAAATGACTCAGCATTTTTTGATAGAATGCACTATTATTTACCAGGTTGGGAATTTCCAAAAATGAGACCAGAATTAATAACAGATGAATACGGATTTATAACAGACTATATATCAGAATTTTTTAGAGAAATGAGAAAACGTACATTCTCTGATTCAATCGATAAATATTTTAGATTAGGAAATAATCTAAACCAAAGAGACGTTATCGCTGTTAGAAAGACTGTCTCTGGGCTTGTAAAAGTATTATATCCAGATGGAGAATTTACAAAAGAAGAACTTGAAGAAATATTAGAATATGCTTTAGTTGGAAGAAGAAGAGTAAAAGAACAATTAAAGAAAATTGGTGGAATGGAATTTTATGATGTACATTTTTCATACATAGATAATGAAACAATGGAAGAAAAATTTGTGTCAGTACCAGAAATCGGTGGAGGAAAACTAATACCTGAAGGTATGCTAAAAGCAGGACAAACTTATTATGTAGGATTAGGAAACTCTGGAAGAATAGGAACATATAAAATAGAAGTTGAATCTCCAGTTGGACATGGAAAATTCGAAACAACAGGTGTTGGATCAGATAGAGAAACGAGAGAAGCATTAAGTACATCATTCAATTATTTCAAAGCAAATAAAAAAAGCATAAGTTCAAACATTAATACAGAAACAATAGATTACTTGCTACACATACAAGACTTACAAGGTACAGGTCCATCAAAAGATATTTCACTAGCTTCTTATGTTGCAATGTGTAGTAGTGCCTTAAAGAAACCAATGCAAGGAAGCCTTGTTATATTAGGTAGTATGAGCATTGGTGGAACTATAAGTAAAGTAGATGAATTAGCAAATACTTTACAAGTATGTTTTGACTCTGGAGCAAAAAAGATATTATTACCAATGTCATCAGCAAGTGATATTTCACAAGTACCAAGTGAACTATTTTCAAAATTCAATATTGCATTTTACAATACACCAGAAGATGCAGTATATAAAGCTCTTGGAATAGAATAATAAAAATAAGCAGTAATATATATACCAGGAATAGGAGAGACGATGGAACAGAATTTTATAGAAATGTTAAAACTAGTAATTACAATTCTTATTGCATTTATTACAGCATTTTTCACAAATAAAAATGAAAGAAAAAAACAAACAACGGTATTTTTTAAGCAAGAAGGAATAAAAGAACAAAAAGAAATTTTAGATTTTTGGTGTTCAATATTATTTATGGATTATGAATCAACAATAAAAAGATATATAAAAGATAATACTAAAAGAATAATGCTTGAAAATAATATAAATAAACCAAATGAAATAACTGATACTATGACAATAAAATTAATACAAAAGGATAGTTATATGTATTCTTCAAAATTAACATTAAAGTATATAGGCAGTTATATGCAAGAAATATTTAAAAATACAGAAAAACAAAATTGAAATCAAATGACACATGCCAGAAAATGCAGTGCAGACTTGTTTATTTGCAATTATTCTACTACAGCATCAGCCAAAACACAAGTTTTTTCTTGCATAATGCAAGCTTAGAAATTATAATCAGCTTATAACAGTAAAAGGAGGTTTTTCACCTATGATTCAGAAAATACTGAAATATAAAAAAGTAAATAAGAATCATATAGAAAAATAGCACAAATAATTATATGAAAAATAAAACGAGGAATTAATACATGAAAAAAATTACAATTGGAATTGTGGCTCACGTAGATGGTGGAAAAACAACA
>ENA-OOZX01002083-OOZX01002083.1-human-gut-metagenome-genome-assembly--contig:-NODE-2083-length-11156-cov-3.371408_pt1 | contig 11156 bp, 10 predicted proteins | sample MGYA00241048_ERZ501412 | MGnify/ENA primary metagenome ERZ501412 (study PRJEB25962, sample SAMEA2042518) | human gut metagenome | biome: human gut; feature: human-associated habitat; material: faeces... | reverse complement strand
TCGTCGAGCTGCCAGTACTTCAGATTATGCCGGGATTCATAGCCCGGTATGCTGAAATTCGAGATCTCATACTGTTCATAGCCGTAGCGCCGCAGCTCATCGACCATGCACAGGTACATGTCCGCCTGCTCGTCGTCCGACGGGATGAGGGGCGAATCCTTCAGCTCGTACATGGGCGTGCCCTCCTCGAGCTTGAGCCCGTAGCCGGAGATGTGCTCCGGGCGCAGGGCGATCGCCTTGGCGAGCGTGTCCGCCCAGTCGCTGCGGGTCTGGCTGGGCAGGCCGTAGATGAGATCGAGGCTGACGTTGTCAAACCCGGCGATGCGGGCATTTTTCACGGCCATCTCCACCTGGTGGAAGCTGTGGCGGCGGCCGATCATTTTCAGGATATCATTGTTGGCCGACTGCATGCCGATGCTCAGGCGGTTGTTGAAGACCGAGCTCACGAGGTGGCGATCAGTGGCAAGGCCCGTCTCCTTCTCGATGATGGAGGCGAGCGTGAGCGCCTCATAGGGCGTCTTCACCTTAGCGGCCTCGGAGCGGGACTCCCAGGCCTTGGCCAGAAGGGCCTTCTGCTTGGCGACGGCCTGCTTCATGACGGCAAGGTCGGAGCTCCCCGACGTGTAGTGGTAGGTGTCGGGCGCAAACCATCCCTCGAGCGAGCCCGCGTCGATGCCGAGGAAGTGCGGGCCTTGCGCGCCATCCAAAGTGCCGATGTGCACGTGCTCGCGATGATGGCGATTGTTGAACGCCTCGCGATCCGCTTCGGTCGGGAACAGCGGAGGCATGGTGGGGGTGTTGGCCGGCAGATTCTTCAGATCTTCAAGGCTTTTCAGAATATCGGCGCAGGTGCGTGCTTCGAAATGCTGGCCTTCCTCGAGTTGGTCCGGTTCGCCGGCGAGCAGCGCGGAGCCGAACGCCACGTACAGGTGCGCGTCGGTCGGCACGATGAATTCGTCGACTTTGCCTTCGAGCGCGCGGTGGAACGCCTCGCGCAGCTCGGACATGAAGAACAGCGGACCGCCCAGGAAGATGACGGTGCCGTGGATTGGTCGGCCGGACGCCAGACCTGCGATGGTCTGCGTGGCGACCGCCGTGAAGATGGATGCGGCCAGATCGGGCTTGGCCGCGCCGTCGTTGATGAGCGGCTGAAGATCGGTTTTGGCGAACACGCCGCAACGGGAGGCGATCGGATAGAGCGTCTCGTAATGCTTGGCCATGTCGTTGAGGCCCGCCGCGTCGGTGTCGAGCAGGGTGGCCATCTGGTCGATGAACGCGCCGGTGCCGCCTGCGCAGGAACCGTTCATGCGCTGTTCCGGAGTCGGCTTCAGATATGTGATCTTGGCGTCCTCACCGCCAAGTTCGATAATGACGTCGGCTTGCGGATATTCCTCGTCGATGGCGCGGGTCTCGGCGATGACCTCCTGCACGAACGGCACATGGAGATTATCGGCCAAGGCAAGGCCGCCGGAACCGGTGATGGCCAGACGAATCGGCTCGTCGCCGCGGCCACGGGCCTCAAGTTCTTTGTGGATGTCCTCCAGCAGGCCCGCCACGGTGGCACGCACGTTGGCGTGGTGGCGACGGTAATCGGAGAAGAGCACCGCGTCGAGCGAATCGGTCTGATCGAGCACCACGGCCTTCACCGTGGTGGAACCGATGTCAAGACCTACGCGCAACGGCTTCGTATCGCAGGTGTTGTCTGCGGTAACTGCTGCTTCGACCATGTACTGTACCTCTATCGTTCTCATCCGCCGGGTTGCGTCCGTGCCAACACGAACGCCCTGCCCCGGTTATCCAAGTATGTAATGGTAGTCTGTGCCCCTGCCTAATTCGGCACGGTATCGCATAAAGTGCACGACACGACGCATAATTAGACAACGAATATAGTCAGCTTGCCTAATTCCAACCGTTCGTATACGAACCGTTCAAAACCATTCAGGAAGCCGCCCCCTCCCCCGCAGCGCGGTCCTTGCCGTAGATTTCGGGAATGAACCGCGTCTGATCGTGTAGTTTCGACCACAGCACCACCTGCCCGCTTTCCAACGACTTGGGCACATCGATGATGCGCTGGTTGGAGCTGCCGCGAAACTGCAGCAGCGAATCGTGCAGATCCTTGATATACCGGCCATCCACGAGGATATCGATCTGTTCGAGCAGTTCACGCTTGTCGGGGCTTTCGCCTTCGCGCATGAGCTCCTCCCACGTGTAGCCCGTCCAGCACCAAATGTCCTTGGTGCGGCCGAACCGCTCCCGGATCTTGCGTGAAAGCGGCAGCAGCACGCCGGTGTTGAGCAGCGGCTCGCCCCCGAGGAAGGTGATGCCCTGCACGTACGGCAGGCTCAGATCGGCCATGATCTGAGCTTCGAGCCGGTCGTTGTATTCGTGGCCGGCGCGGAAATCCCAGATCGACGAGTTGTAGCAGCCTTCGCAGTGGAATGGGCAGCCGGAGACGTACAGCGAGCAGCGGATTCCCTCGCCGTCGGTCATGAGGAACCGCTTGTAGTCGGCGATCATGTTGTGGCTCATCGCGTTCGTCCATTGTCCGGCACGCGGGTTGCTGGCGCGGTTTGTCGGAATGAACGGCCCGCGGCCGGTTTCGCCGGCCGCGAAATCACGGCGAGACACAGCGGGATCGGCGCTGCTTACCATACGTTGCTCCTGAATTGCCTGTTGTTTTGCGATTATTGCGATTGATTACTTGGCTTCCTCGAACCATTCGCGTTCGGAACCGTCGTCAAGGGTGACATGGCCGGTTTCGCCGCTCATGTGCTTGACGCGGTGCGCGATTTCCTCGTGTCGGCCGTGCACCATCGGGCGCTGCACCGGATTGCCGAGGTAGCCGCAGGTGCGCTTGGTCACGTTGCAGCGGTCCGGGTCGGAGTTGCCGCATTCGGGGCACTTGAAGCCTTCTTCGGTCGGTTCGAAGTCACCTTCGAAACCGCATTCGTAGCAACGGTCGATTGGCGTGTTCGTGCCGAGATAGCCGATGCCGATGGTGTAGGCGTAGTCCCACACCGCTTCGAGCGCCTTCGGATTGGCCTGCAGGCACGGGAATTCGCAGTAGTTGATGAAGCCGCCGGACGCGTAGTACGGGAAGTCCTTCTCGTAGTCGAGCTTCTCCATCGGCGTGGGCTGCAGCCACACCGGGTAGTGGAAGGAGTTGGTGTAGAAGTCGTGGTCGGTGACGCCGTCCACTTCGCCGAACTTCTCGCGGTCCATGCGGTTGAAGCGGTCGGTGAGCGATTCGGCCGGCGTGGAGTACACGGAGTAGTGGTAGCCTTCCGCGGTGCTCCAATCCTTGCACAGCTCGTTCATGCGCTTGACGATGGACAGGGCGAATTCCTTGCCTTCCGGATCCCAGTCGTGGTCGCGCATCCAGTCCTTGCCATAGAACACGCTGGTCGCCTCATACAGGCCGATGTAGCCGAGGGACACGGTGGCGCGTTCGTTGCGGAACAGCTGATCAACGCTGTCGTTGGCGCCGAGACGGCCGAATGCGCCGAAGCGGAACAGGGTCGGGGCGTTGACCGGAGTGGCCTGCTTGCAACGCATGATGCGGAACTGCAACGCCTGATGGGCGACGGTCATGCGCTCGTCGAAGATCTTCCAGAAGCGGTCCTTGTCTCCGTGGGATTCCAATGCGATGCGCGGAATGTTCACGGTGACCACGCCGAGGTTCATGCGGCCGTCCTCGACATCCTTGCCGGTCTTCGGGTCGATCCAGCCCTGCAGGAAGGAACGGCAGCCCATCGGCGCTTTGAAGGAGCCGGTGATCTTCACGATGTTCTCGTAGAAGATGACGTCCGGGTACATGCGCTTGGTGGCGCATTCGAGGGCCAACTGCTTCAGGTCGTAGTTCGGGTCGCCCGGATCGGCGTTCACACCGTGCTTGATGGTGAAGACGAGCTTCGGGAAGATGGCGGTGTGATGCTCGGAACCGAGGCCGCGGATGCGGTTGAGGAAGATGGCGCGCTGGATTTCGCGCGCGAACCAGTCGGTGCCGAGACCGAAGCCGACGGTCACGAACGGGGTCTGGCCGTTGGACACACGGTTGGAGTTGATCTGGTATTCCATGGTCTGCATGGCGTCGTAGATGGCCTTGCGGGTCTGGATCTTCGCCCAGATCTCACGCAGCTGCTGCAGACGGTCGGACGTCTTGTCGAACGGCTCGTCCATCGGCAGTGCCGGACGATCCTTTTCGAAGTGCAGGCGCTTCGGCTCGACGGCCTTGGCCATGCGCACCTGACGTTCGGCGATCTCGATCGGCAGATCGTCGGGCATGATCTCGTGGGCCTGCTCAAGGAACTTGTCGTAGTCCTTCTTGGCGTATTCGGCGAAATGCTCGTCGGCGCGGTTGGCGGTCTGGCCACCGTACTGGCTGGAGGCCACGTCCTTCATGATCTGGGTGATCTGCGTGGCGGCGATGGCGATGGACTTCGGGGAGGCCATCGGCGCGTTGCCGAGGGTGAAGCCGTTGGCGAGCATATCCCAGTAGTTCGGCAGCGAGCAGTTGGACTGCGCGGTGAACGGCGAGTAATCGGCGTCGTGGAAGTGGATGTCGCCCTTCATATGCGCGTTGGACACCGCATCCGGCAGCATGGAGAAGGCGGACGCCTTGGACACCGCGCCGGCCAGCAGGTCACGCTGGGTGGAGTAGACGTTGGAGTCCTTGTTGGCGTTCTCACGCACCAGAGCCTCGTCGCGGTCCACCAAGCGGCGCACGGCCTCGTTGATGTCTGTGGCCTTGGCGCGCTCGATGTCCTTGTTCAGACGGTAGTTGGTGTAGGTGCGGGCCACGTCGTACAGATGATCCTCGATCAGCCCATGCTCCACGAGGTTTTGGATGTCCTCGATCTTCGCCGGACCATTGTAACGGTCCTTGATTTCGGCCTCGACCTGATTGGCGATGTCGCGAATCAGCCGTTCCTCCTGAGGACCGATTTTCTTGTCGAGGTCGGCGAAAGCCGATTTCACCGCGCTGATGATGTTGATCGGATCGAAATCGACCACACGCCCGTCGCGCTTCTCGACAAGCACCTTGACCATTTCCGGCGCGTTCTCGGTTTCGGTCGCAACGCCTTCCAGAGTCTGGGTTTCCATGTATATTTCCTTTCCGGGCCGGACCCATCCGGCCAGGTTTCATGCTTCGTCCGCATGCCCGTTCGTATCTACAGATGCACACTCTACGCCAAGGTCGGCACTAAATGTAGTGTCACCACGCCGCTAGAGAAACTATATATTCTACTTTTGGCGAGATTTCGCCATTTTGTACCTTGTGTGACAAAAGTAACGATTTCATCTCGGAGTGTCGTTTTGACACAGCCCCACACACCGTACTATCTTCACGCACGGAGCATTCGCAACACTCGAACATATGTTCCATTTGTCCGCAAGATGATGGAATCTTGACTTATGACTTGGAACCCGGATTACAACCCACCGACGGCGCAGCGGACGTCGAAGCCGCTGCCCCGTCTGGCGTCGGAAACCACCGCCGACAACCCTTGGCCGGTGAGCCTGCTCAGCGAGAAGTTCTACACGGCGGTCGAACGTTGGCCCTCCGTATGGGTGGCCGGGCAAATCACGCAGATCAACACGCGTCGTCAGGGAAGCGCCTACATCACGCTGCGCGACGACCAGCAGGACATCGCTATGGAAGTCAACGGCTTCGGACGGTTCGCCGCGGCGGCGGCGCCGTTTGTGCAGGGCGACCGTGTCATCATCCACGGCAAGCCGAACGTGTGGATGAAGCGCACGTCGCTGTCGTTGCGCGGCGACGCGATCATCACGGCCGGCGCGGGCGGCAGTCTGAAGGCCATGATCGACGAGCTACGCAAGAAGCTTAAGGGAGAAGGTCTGTTCGACGCCGATCGCAAGAAGCCGTTGCCGGAATTTCCGCATTGCATCGGCTTGATCTGCGCGCCGCAGGCACGTGCGGAAGGCGACGTCATCACCAACGTGCGTCTGCGTTGGCCCGTCGTCGGCTTCAAGGTGACGCATGTGCACGTGCAGGGCGAGCAGTGCCCGTCGGACGTGGTAGCGGCCATCCGGCAGCTGGATGCCGATCCAGATGTGGATGTGATCATCGTGGCGCGTGGCGGCGGCGCTTTCGAAGATCTGATTGGCTTTTCCGATGAGAACGTGGTACGCGCCGCGGCGGCGGCCCACACTCCCCTGATTTCCGCCATCGGGCATGAGGACGATTGGACCCTGCTGGATTTGGTGGCCGACCTCAGGGCCTCCACGCCGACCGACGCAGCGAAGAAGGTCGTGCCGGACGTGCATGAGCAGATGCAGCTGATTCAGGTGAACCTGGACCGCATGCGCGTGCGCATCGACGCCACCGTCTCCAACGAGACCAGGCTTATCGAAGGCTACGCGAACCGTCCAAGCCTCACCCAGCCGCTCACCATGTTGGAACCGCATCAGCGTTTCCTTGATGACGCACGCACAAGAATGCGGATCGGTCTGACCCGTATTCTTGACGACGCGAGCCTGACCATCGAGAAAGCGCACGCGTCGCTGACCGCGCTGAGTCCGCAATCCACGCTTGACCGCGGGTACGCGGTGGTGCAATGCGCCGACGGGCATGTGCTTGACGACGCGGACAAGGTGAAGACGGGCGACCAGCTGACCATGACCTTGAAGCACGGCATCGTCGTGTCTGAAGTGAAAACCGTAACGAAGGAGTAGCACATGAGCAACGAAGCAGCACCGGCATCCAGCCTGACCGACAAGGAACGCGAAGCAATCGCGCAGATGCCATACGAGGAGGCGCGCGACAAGCTCATCCAGGCCGTGCAGGCGTTGGAGGCGGGCGGCCTGAACCTCGACCAGTCCATGCGGCAGTGGGAGATCGGCGAGGCGTTGGCCAAGCGAGCGCAGAGCCTGCTTGGCGAGGTCCGAGCCAAGCTCGACGCCGCGCAGGCAGAGCAGGCCACCGCGGCCAACACCGCAGGCACGCAAGACAATCTGGCCTGAGCATCCGTCGCGGCACAGCCGCTCCCCTCGCCTATGGACGTTCCACCGGAACGTCCGTCAAACGGCTTGAGCCCGAACAATCAGGTCCGATTACCCGTCATGTCGAGTCCATATTGTGTGTACAATGGTGACTCGTTGCCTCAGTAGCTCAGTGGATAGAGCACTTCTCTCCTAAAGAAGGTGTCGTAGGTTCGATTCCTATCTGGGGCACTTTTTCATATCCCCGTACATTGTCGGCGCGCATCGCCATCGGCAGCATCCAAGATCAATCGCACGTCCGCAATCCGGACAACACCATCTCACCGCCACCCTCCAGCACAGGCACAATGACCCTCCCTCTGTTATAGTGGCAAACGGATACTTAAGCGGTTGAGTGAATGTATCCAAAAGGTTCCCCCTTCTGCTATGGAAGCATCGGAAAGCAACCGCACAACCCATACATCACCTTTGGAAGACCAAGGGATCAGCATGCAAGACATACCATATTTCTCTATTGTGGAACGGCTGGCGCACACGAATCCGGTAGGACAGTTGCCCGGACCGCTCTCCTACAAGCTGCTCGACCAGTTCACCATGCCGATGCTGCCCACAGAACCGCAATGCACGAACGTCATCGCCTGCATCTGATATTCGAATAACATGCCGGTCGTCACCGTCTAGCCACGGGCTTAGCCGACCCGCACAATCGCCAGCAGCGCTTTGTGGTCGCTGCCGTCCACTTTGACTGTGCGCACCTGTCCGGCCTGCATGCCGGAATCCAGTACGATATGGTCGATTCCGGCGAACGACGGCACGTAATCGACATTCGCAGGCCATGAGAATTTCAATCCCTCGCCGGCCTGACGGGAGGCGTCGGAGAAACGGTTTCCCAGAATGTTGCGGAACGGCGTATGGTCGTACGTCGCGTTGAAATCACCCATGAAAACGTACCGTCGGCTAGTGTCGAAACGTAGTTTCGCCAGTTCGTCGAGCGACCGCTTCCACTGCTGCCAGTAATCGTTCGTCGGCGACGTGGTATGCACGGATACGAAACGCACCTGCGTGGCTCCCCCATTGAACGAAACGGTGCCGCCCGGCATGAACGACGCGCTCGAATCGACATCGTCATCGGAAGGGTCGTCAAGCGGACTCGCCGACCAAAGGCCGTTGCCGTACACGCCGTCCGAACTCGACACCTGCGCATAGGGCAGATACGAGGCGATGCCGGCACGGTTCAGATCGTCCACGAAAGCGTCGGTCGTCTCCTGCAACGCAAGCACCTCGACGTGTTCGCTGCGCACCAGATCCACGATCTCACGCGCATCGGCGCGCCCTTTGTACACATTGCACGTCATCAGCCGCGCGTAGCCGTCATCCGTGTTGACGGTTTCGCCGGACGCCGCCGCGACTGCGGCACGTGGCAGTTTCGAAGGCTGGTAGAAGAACGGATACTGCCAGAACGCCTGCAACGCAATCGCCAGAACGGCCATCACGATGGACACCGTACGTTTGGAGACGATGGCGCAGACGAGCGCGATTACGGCGAGCAGCGTGAACCATGGCACTAGGGAGACGACGATCGGCATATACGGCAACGCCTGCAGTTCTTCCGGCAGAATGTGCGTGACAGTGCCCAGCAGCGCGGCGAGCGCGAATATGAAGGCAATCACCGCGCAGATGAAGTTGCGTACGCGATGCGTTTTCGTCTTATTCAGCGTGCGTAGCGGCTTGACCGGTCTCGTTGCGGCCGGTTTTGCTTTAGCCCGATTCGCTTTGGCCGACGCTTGCGATTTGCCCGTTGCCGGCCCTTGCGGCTGGCGTGTTTTTGCCTGAGCCATACCATTCCCTTGTTTTTTCGGAACGCACGTCCGCGACCATCCATGTCCGCCCGTGTCCGTTTATGTCCGTTCCGTTGATGTTCCGACGGTTTCCTTCACGCCTTCGGCTTAGTCGTCGAGGCCGAGCTCGTGGCGGATGCCGTCGATGATGATGCGGCTGGCGGTGGTGCCGCGTTCACGCGCGTTTTCCTGCAGCATCATTTTCAGATCGGATGGAATTTTGAAACTCATGAGCCGTTGCCGTTGCCGTTGCCATTGCCACGGCTGCGGGTGTCCTGCACGCTGGTCAGCGGAGCGGTGGACGCTGCCTTCGCACCACCGTTCGGTTTTCTAATGGCCATCAGGCGATCGCCTCCTCAAGTTCGAGATACACGTCTTCATACCCATTGAGATTGCTAGGAAATGCGTGGCCGATGACTTTCTGCATGCCCACGCGCTTGGGTACGGACGCGTCGAAGACGCTGGCGCCGCGTTCGCGGATGAGATTGACCGCGTTGCCGGCCAGCTTGTTGTTTTCCACTTTGAGCAGCAGCAGCGCGTACGGTTTGCCGGCCGCGTCGAGGCTTTCCGCGGTTTCGAGCGCATGGCTCAGTTCGAATGGCCCCTGGGTGGCCGGAACGATGACGAAATCGGCCACATCGCAGGCCACGTCCACCACGTTGCCGGCCGGCGGGCAGTCGATGATGACGAGTTCGTCATCCGCCATGGTTTTGCGCAGTCGTTTCAGTTTGCCGATATTGGCGGAGTCCACGGTGAACGTCAGGGTTTCGCCGGCGTCTTCGGCGTCGCCCGCCCATGTGGTGGCATCGCCTTGCGGATCGGTGTCCAGCACGGACACGTTGCGGTTGTGCCGTGCGGCCGCGGTGGCCAACGCCATGGCGGTGGTGGTTTTGCCGCTGCCGCCCTTGAGGTTGATGACCGAGATGATCATGAAGGTTCCTCCGCTTCGACAATCAATTTATATAAGACGTATATACTTTTTATATATTGGATAGACGACAGTCACGCTGACGGCGTAACGGCATTGGCAATGTAAAAGATAGTGGCGACGCACTCTTGTCAGTTGCTTTGACAGATAACGAAAAATCCCGAGGAGCTCAGCTCAACTCGGGATTCGAAAAGAGTAAACGCGGCGACTTGCTACTCTCCCACACCCTCTCGAGTGCAGTACCATCGCCGTGCTAGGCCTTAGCTTCCGGGTTCGGAATGGGACCGGGCGTCTCACCTAGGCTATGATCACCGCAAGAGGAAATAATACGCGAACATGCGGCAATCGGCAAACTTCGGCGTGTCGCGCACTGCAATCGCGTTCCCCAATCGCCAATGATCGCCAGTAATCGCGCGAATGCCGGCAATCGCAATGCATATGCGCTACAGTCGAAGCAATGCCGCAACAATTGCGGCGTGCTTACGAAAGAAGGCCAGCAATGACGATCGCCTCCTGCGGTTCCGTTTCCGCAACCACTTTGGGTCTGCCGAATTCCACTGCGATTCCCGCCGAGAAGGCGAGGCTGCCGAAAGGCCTGTTCGTGGCGAAGATTCCGGTTTCCGCCAAAACAAAGCAGCGTTTGGCGAACGACATCGAATCAATCACCATGCTGTCGCTGCTGCAGGCGCGCAATATCGGACTCGCCGCCGGTACGCGCGTGCCGGAAATACTGGTGATCGGCCTGCGTTTGCACGAACCAAACGCCGCCGTTCCGACGGATATCGTCGAATTGATTGCGATGCAACGCAAGTCGGGCATGCTGTTCGTTTGCGTACGCGACGCCGATTTCGAGGGTACGACGCGTCAGGAGTGCGCGTTCGCCGTCCGTCGAGCGCTGCCGGCACGTGCCGGGCACACGACCACATCCAAGGTGTTCGCTTCCGATTGGCAGCCGGCCGGCGAGGCCACGCTGAACGCCACGGATCCGGCGGTCGATTCCATGGACGCCTTGTGGGAGTCGCTATGCTCGCAGGTGATTCTGGACGACCCCTCCCCCATCGACGTGAACACGCGTCTTGCCCGACGCATGCAGATTGCGCATCTTACCGCGCAAGTCGATAAGCTCACACGCGACCATCAGCGTGCCAAGAATCCCGAACAGCGCAATGAAATTTTCGCAAAACTGCACAAAATGAAGAAGCAGTTGGAGGAATTGCAGCAGACGGAAGACTGAAATCTGCCGCCAAAAATGCAGGTGCCCATCCTCAAAAATGGAGGATGGGCACTATTCATTGCAATACGAATCGCAATAATCGCAATACAAACGACGATTGCAGCAGCACGAAAAACGCGAAGCAGGAACCGCTCAACCGCGCGCCTTGGCTACGAAATCGCCAAGTCGCTTCAATCCTTCGCGCAGGGCTTCG
>ENA-OOZX01002077-OOZX01002077.1-human-gut-metagenome-genome-assembly--contig:-NODE-2077-length-11191-cov-10.353897_pt1 | contig 11191 bp, 9 predicted proteins | sample MGYA00241048_ERZ501412 | MGnify/ENA primary metagenome ERZ501412 (study PRJEB25962, sample SAMEA2042518) | human gut metagenome | biome: human gut; feature: human-associated habitat; material: faeces... | reverse complement strand
CTGTGACCTTCGCTCACAAAAAACACCTCGCGGGATATTACCAGTGAACAGTAACCCTGATATCTCTTTATAAAACCATGTACTGCTGTTTTTCCTGCTTTCTCAGATCGCCCAGAATGCAATATTCACATTCTTTCCTGCATTCTGCAGATGCTCCACAAGTTCTTCTGCTACCTGTTCTTTCCTTTTTTCTGTGATTCCCAATTCCACGTTACTCTTATTGATAGCACCACCGAAGTAGAAATTAATATCCGTTGCCTGCTCAAACAGCATCACACCAAGCAATGCTGCCGCATCTTTTTTTCGTTTCAGCCTGTTAAAGGACAGCCTGTCCTCCATCCATTCTTCACAATATTCAAGCAAATGCTCAATCGTAAGAAATCCCTCTGTCACCAGCTCTGTACCTTCCAGCTTATAATAGGCAGGAACGTCTCCGCAGGCAGTTTCACTAAGAGAGATCAGCTCTTTATCCAGATATCTGGCAGCACACTGTGCAGTAGTTCCGCCGCAGATTACATGATATCCCTCTGAATCGAAAAAGGACTTCAGATATCGCTCATCATGCTCCTCCTTACTTGGCGGGCCGATCATAAGGTTTACCACCTGTTTATGCCGCATCCGCAGGACAATGGCTGTAATATCATCATCCGTTTCATTCAGATTCAGATCCAGGCTGGCCTCTGCCAGATAACCTGCCATCTCCTGTGCGCTCATCCCTTTATGGTACTTTGCCCTGCAGAAAGCCATTACATCATCTCTTCCCCAGCCGCCGTTGGTAGTTTTTCCCATTCCTGCATTGGTGACACCGTCGGACATAATGATCAGCATATCCTCATCTTTCAGTTCAAAACAGCTTTTATGGATTTCCTTCTCTTCAATCATACTTGTCTCCACCGGATAATCAAAGAGCTTGCCATCCCGGATCAGAATTGCATCCGGATTATCAAACTGATAAAGGCTTACCTGTTTCCCCTGAAAATTCAGCACTGTAAAAGTGGCATATGCCAGATTTCTCACACTGCACACAGGAAGCGTTTTCGCCACTGCACGCACTGCCTCATCCAGTTCCACCTGATTAATGATCATGGTACTGAGCATGGTCGCAGTCAGCGTGGAAAGGATATTCGCCTTTACTCCGCTCCCAAGTCCGTCAGAAAGCACCAGAACATGGTCTTCATCATTTTCTTCAATCTTATAGCAGTCCCCACAAAGAAATTCTTTCTTTTTATTCAGGCTCACATGACCAAAATCCATGCATAAGCCGTCAAATTCCACATTCAGTCCATGATGCTTATTTCTTTTCATTCTCTTCTTCACTCTCCAGAAGTATGGTATTTTTCAGTTTTTCTACTGCCACTTTGGTGTCTGCAGCAGTTTCTCCAAGAAGTCCGGCGATCTGCTGCACGATCTTCAGCTGTTCTTCTACCAGCTTATCTGCCATACGCGCAGCTTCAATCTGGGCATTATGAATCTGATCTTTATGCTTCCGCTCCTTTGTAATATCCTTCATAATGCAGAGAATCATTTTATTTTCTTTATCATTCGTCATTACGCGATCCAGATAACATTTCTGATCCTCCAGATAAATCTCATCCTGCATCAGATTCCGTTCAAAAGCCAGTATACTCGCCAGACTGTAATCATCCATGATCTCCGATACCGGTTTCCCGATCAGGCGCCGCTTTTTCGGCATATTGAACAATTTGGACGCCGCCTCATTCATCTGAATGATCTTCAGATTATAATCCACAGTTACCAGAAGTCCGGGCATGGCATTAAAGACTTTATTGGAGTAACTTTCCTGTTTTGCCCGCATATATGGAATGCACATGGCAACCTCAGCTTTATTCTGGATAATGGCAATTGCCTTTTCCCTGCATGTGTTGTACCCGCAGGCACCGCAGTTTAATTCATCCTTTGGAGAAAATTTTCCCATTTCCGCCAGAGCATCCCTGATTTCTTCCTCTGAGACCTCTTCCTGTTCCTGCGCAGAACAGTAACCGAAATTCTTTCTCAATTCAAATCCCGGAAGTTCATAGTCTCCCTGCTTCCTGTGAAAATCTTTTCCAAAGGCTGCATTCTTCACTGCCAGAACATCTGCCAGATAATGTCCCTTCTTCATCTGGAAAGAAGGACCTGCCACACAGCCGCCGCTGCATGCATACATCTCAAGAAAGCAATTTTCAAAATCCTCCGGATGAAGTTCTTCCAGAACCTCCCTGCACTGCTCCATCCCACTTACAGAAAGCCTGCGGATTCCCTTTACAGCCCCAAGCAGGTCTGTTAAACCATCCGCAATGGCGATTTCTCTGGAACGGTAGGCAATCTGCTCAGGTTCTTTCTCAGTTATGGAAATCCCTTCTTTTTTCATCCATTGCACCAGCTCTTCCAATGTGATCACATAATCCACTTCATTTCCTGAGTCTCTCAACTCTGACATAGCTGAAATACAGGGACTTACATAGACAATCTCTGCCTTCGGATATTTTTTTTTCAGATAACTGGCATGAAACTGCATCATAGAGGCAGACTGTACCAGATTTCCCAGAAGATGCGGATAGTGTTTCTTGACAAGCTGTACGATTACAGGGCAGGCAGAAGAGATCATTATTCCCGGCTCTTTCTGTTCCGCAAAAAGTGCTCTGTACTGCGAAATCATCAGGCTTGCACCTTCTGCTGCATCCGCTGCATCTGCAAATCCCAGCTTCTTCATCGCTTCCCTTATTCCATTGATACCGGTTACCCCAAAACGTGCCAGATATGCTGGATGAAGAGAGGCTATAACCTGCGTCTTATTCTCCATTGCATTGCAGATTGCAGGAATCATATTCTGCTCTTCCTTGGCATCCTGCGGGCAGACAAGGATACACTTCTCACAGTAAATACACTGACTTTCTATGATCCTGGCCTGATGATCATGAACACGTATCGCCTTGACCGGGCAGTTCCGGACACATTTGTAACAATTTTTACAACTGACTTTTTTAAACTGAAGGATTGACTGAAATCTCTGCATGCCTCGTACTCCTTATTATGTAACACTATATTTTTCACAAAAAATTATCTGTAACCGTTCCGTACTTTCACAGAATGATGTACTGCCGAATGATTATTTTTGCCTTTTCATAAAGGAATATGGAGCTGCCGCAAGGACAGCAGATCCATGTGCGACAGCCCCATATAATATTTACGATATCAGATCCGGAACTTTGTCTCCGATATTGTTTTATGCTTTCTCAATCTTAATTGCGCATACCTTATATTCAGGAATTCTTGCGTATTTGTCAAGTGCGGCGTTGGTCAGCCAGTTTGCATTTCCATCCGGGAAGTGGAATGGCATCCAGCTCTCACCCGGTGAGGTCTTCGTACCTACACGTGCGGTAGATTCAATGGATCCTCGTCTGGAAGAAACTCTGACTTTATCACCGTTTTTGATACCCAGCTTATCGGCATCTACGATGTTCATTTCGATAAATGACTTACCTTCGATCTCCATAAGCTCAGGTGTCTTTCCCGTCATGGCTCTTGTTGTATAATGATACAGAATACGTCCTGTCATAAGGATGATCGGATATTCCTCATCCGGAAGCTCTGCTGACGGTACATATTTTGCAGGGTAGAACCAGCCAAGACCACGGGAGAATTTACCAACATGCATGATCGGTGTTCCCGGATGATCCTTGGAGGTACATGGCCACTGAAGTCCCTGTCCATGAACTTCTTCACTGTCAAGACGTTCATGGCTGATACCTGCGAAGCTCGGTGTCAGGGATGCGATCTCATCCATGATCTGAGCAGAAGTCAGATGTGGCTGCGGATATCCCATGCGGTTCATCAGATCAATAATAATATCTGTATCCAGTCTCATCTCTCCAGGTACTGTGACAGCCTTGCGGACTCTCTGTACGCGGCGCTCTGTATTGGTAAATGTACCCTCTTTCTCTGCATAGCTTACACCAGGAAGGATAACATCTGCATACTGAGCTGTCTCTGTCATGAAAAGTTCCTGAAGTACAAAGAAATCAAGACTCTTTAATGCTTTGATAATGTGTGTGGTATCCGGATCAGTAACTACCGGGTCCTCACCATAGATATACAGACCTTTGATCTCGCCTGTGATTGCTTTCGGGAATACATCAGTTGCATGAGTTCCTATATTCGGATCAAGTTTTACACCCCATGCTTTCTCGAATTTCTCACGAACTGCAGGATCAGTAACCTTCTGATATCCGGGATACACATTCGGCTGAGCACCCATATCGCAGGCACCCTGTACGTTATTCTGTCCACGAAGCGGGTTAACACCACAGCCTTCACGTCCAAGCTTACCAACCATCATTGCCATATTGGACATGGACATAACGCCCTCTGTACCTGTGGAATGTTCGGTTACACCAAGACAGTAGATGATTGGAGCGCGGTCAGCTTTTGCATACATGATCGCTGCTTTTCTCAGATCGTCTGCGTCAATGTGGCAGATTTCAGCTACCTTCTCAGGTGTGTAATCTTTTACGATTTCCTTTAATTCTTCAAAACCTTCGGTACGCTCTGCAATGAACTTGTCATCCTGAAGACCTTCAGAAAGGATCACATTCATGATGCCGTTTGCAAAAGCAACATTTGTACCAGGTTTCAGTTTCAGATGGATATCTGCTTTCTTAGCCAGACCGATATCACGAGGATCAACTACGATCAGCTTACAGCCTCTCTTGATAGCCTGACGGATCTGCATGCCGACTACAGGATGTGCTTCCTCAGGGTTGGAACCAACCAGCATGATCAGATCTGCATTCTTTGTGATATCCTCAATTGGGTTTGTCATGGCACCTGAGCCAAGAGTCATCGCAAGACCTGATACAGATGCAGAATGACATACACGTGCACAGTTGTCTGTATTGTTGGTGCCGAAGCAGCAGCGAACCATCTTCTGTACCATGTAAATATCTTCATTAGGTGATCTGGAGCATGCAAAACCTGCAAGGGAATCAGAGCCGTACTGTTTCCTGATCTCCATAAATTTGGAAGCAACAAGATCCAGGGCCTCATCCCATGTTGCACGTTCGAATTCACCTGTTTCTTTATTCTTGATCAGCGGATATTTAATACGCTCCGGTGACTGTACGAAATCGAAACATCCGCTGCGACCCTTAACACAGAGCAATCCTTTGTTGGATGGTCCGTTTACAGCTTCTGTATCTACGATCTTTCCGTCTTTTACAAGGAGATAATACTGGCAGCCTGTTGCACAGTGAGGACAGGTAGTCAGAACCTTCTTGTCAATCTGGTACGGACGGTATTTCTTTCTGCGTTTCATGGTCAGTGCACCTGTCGGACAGGCCTGTACACAGTTACCGCAGGATTCACAGATACCTTCGTTCCATTTATGTTTGTAATGTGCACCGATCACTGACTGGAAACCACGATCCATAGTGTCGATGGCACCTCTTCCCACAATCTCCTTACATGTATTCACGCAGCGATGGCAGAGAATACACAGGCTTGGATCATAGGTAAAGAATTTATTGGTATCATCTATCGGCATATCCTTCATTTCACCGGGATAGCTTGTCTCAGTCACACCATATTCAAAACAGTAGTCCTGTAATTTACAGTCACCGTTTGCCTCACAGGAGAAGCAATGTACACGATGATCAGAAAGAAGGAGGTCAAGGGTATCTTTACGATATGCAACTACCTTCTCTGACATTGTCTGTACTTCATCACCCTCTGAGCAGCGAAGTGTACATGCCGTATCAAATTTGGTTCTTCCATTGTTTGTTACTTCTACCACGCACAAACGACAGGAACCATCCGGCAATACATCTTCCAGATAGCAGAGTGTAGGAATCTCCACTCCGATCTGTCTGGCAGCCTGCAGAATGGTCGTACCTTTTTCCACTTCTACAGGAATTCCATCTATTGTCAAATGAATCATCTTTTCACCCTCCTTAATTCACAGAAATTGCGCCGAATACACAATTTTCCAGACATGTTCCGCACTTAATACACTTGGAGGTATCAATGCTGTGAGGCTCTTTCTTATTGCCTGTGATCGCACCAACCGGACAGTTTCTCGCACACTTGGTACATCCTTTACATTTCTCAGGATCGATCACATAAGAACGCATTGCCTTACATACATGAGCCGCGCACTTTTTATCAACAATATGCTCTACATATTCATCTCTGAAGTTTCTTAATGTGGAAAGTACAGGAAGCGGTGCACTCTTTCCAAGTCCGCAGAGTGAACGGTCCTTGATAAAGTTTCCAAGATGCTCCAGTTTATCCAGATCCTCTACTTCACCCTTTCCGTCTACGATCCTCTCAAGGATTTCAAGCATACGCTTGGTGCCGATACGGCAGGGACCACATTTACCGCAGGATTCTCTCTGGGTGAAGCCCATAAAGAAACGTGCAACCTCTACCATACAGGTATGTTCATCCATAACTACCAGACCACCGGAACCAACGATCGCACCATATTTCTTAACAGAGTCGAAATCAAGAGGTATATCCAAATGTTCTTCTGTCAGACATCCACCGGATGGTCCACCGATCTGAACAGCCTTAAACGCAGCACCGGATTTCAGTCCTCCGCCGATATCAAAAATGATTTCTCTTAAGGTTGTTCCCATCGGGACCTCGATCAGACCTGTATTCTCAATAGAACCTGTCAGTGAGAAGGTTTTTGTTCCAGGTGATCCCTCTGTACCGATACTTCTGTACCAGTCTGCACCTTTGAGAATGATCTCCGGAATATTTGCATAAGTTTCTACGTTATTCAGAACAGTAGGTTTTGCCCATAATCCCTGCTCAACCGTACGTGGCGGTTTTACACGAGGCATACCTCTGCTTCCTTCGATAGATGCAGTCAGGGCAGAACCCTCACCACATACGAAAGCACCTGCACCACGGTTGATATGCATATGGAAGGAGAATCCTGTTCCAAGGATGTCATCACCTAACAGTCCCACTTCTTCCAGAACTGCGATAGCGTGTTTCAGTCGTGCTACAGACTGAGGATACTCCGCACGTACATAAATATAACCATGCTGTGCTCTTACTGCGTAAGCTGCAAGCATCATACCCTCGATCAGACGGTAAGGATCACCTTCCATTACAGAACCATCCATAAATGCTCCCGGGTCACCCTCATCACCGTTACAAACCACATAATGAACAGGATCAGCCTGGCGTGCTACCTGAATCCATTTCTTACCTGCCGGGAAGCCGCCGCCACCACGTCCGCGGATACCGGATTTATCAACCTGATCAATAACCAGATCCGGATCCATCTCAAACATTGCTTTCTCCAGAGCCTGGAAACCGCCGCTTGCTATGTACTCATTCAGAGATTCTGCATCAAACTTACCACAGTTCTTCAAAACAATACGGGTCTGTTTCGCGATAAACGGAATATCTTCCGGTCCGCGGCTTACTTTACCGCCTTTCTGATAAAGCAGTCTCTCGATAGTCTCATTACCCTGAACACTCTTCTCAAAAATCTCCTGGCAGTCTTCGATCTGAACCTTCGTATACTGGATCACATCGTCGCCTTTCTGGATACGAACAAGTGGTCCAAGCTCACAGACACCCTGACATCCTGTTTTCTTTACACCTACATGTGCATCTTTGTCATGAGGTCCAAACTCAATGGTAACTCCCGGAGCATCTTTGGCAATCTCCATGAATTTCTCATAGATTTTCTGAGAACCGGTTGCCACACATCCGGTACCTGAACAGACAAGAATACGACAGTCATAAGAATTAAGTTCTTTCACAGCTTCTTCTCTGATCTGCTCCAATACTTCCTTATTCTGGATCATCCCTGTTCGCCCCCTCTCAGTTTATCAATCAGCTCATCTGCCTTCTCCGGAGTCATTCTCGGATATACCTCTTCATTGACCATCATAGTCGGTGCAAGTCCGCAGGCACCAAGACAGGAAACTGTTTCCACAGTAAACATCATATCGTCTGTCGTCTTCTTTGTCTTTGACAGCCCCAGTTTCTTATAAAGTTCCTCCAGAACCGGTATTGATTTTCTTACATGACAGGCTGTTCCGTCACAGACCTTAATCACATATTTACCTTTCGCATCAAATGAGAAATTCTCATAAAATGTGGCAACACTGAACGCTTTCGCTTCTGTCACACCGATCTGCTCCGCAACATATGTAAGCAATTCTTCCGGGAGATATCTGTACACCCCCTGAATATCCTGCATGATCGGAATCAGTGATGCCGGCTTTTTACCATAGAAAGCAATGATCTCATCCGCTTTCTGATAAAATGACTGATCTAGCATTTCGCACCCTCCTTATACCTGTTTTTCTCTTTTTATTGCACTCTTTACATATTGTAACGTTAATTATATGCCTTTTTCGTCATTTTCACAAGCGCATTTACAGAAATTTTCTAATTTTTTATCATTTTCCTCTATAGATGTTTGTTTTGTTTGTCTAATTTTTATCAGCTTTGTTCAATACTAAACCATCTCAGATGTAAACCAAACTAAACTGAATCAAACTGAACTGCCACTCTTTCTCTAGAGCGTGTCTGAAAAAGGCTTTCTGCAAGATGTGCATCACAATCAGTCCTAACAAAAAACAGACCACATTTTATGATCTTTGTTTCATAAAATGCGGTCTGTCTGTTTCACACGTTCTTTTTATTGAGCCTGGAAATAATATCCGACACCCCATTTGGTGTGTACATATTTCGGTTCACTTGGGTTTGTCTCAATCTTCTCACGAAGACGGCGGATATGTACATCCACAGTACGTACATCACCCGGATACTCATATCCCCATACAATGTTCAGCAGGTTCTCACGACTGTAAACCTTATTCGGATTAAATACCAGAAGCTCCAGTACATCAAATTCCTTTGCTGTCAGATTAATCTCTTTACCTGCAATAAATACACGTCTGCCCTCACAGTCCATACGAAGATCGCCCACCTGAATGCTCTTTGCCTTTTCTTTCTCCTCGTGGTCGCTTCCCGCACGGCGCATGATCGCTTTGATACGTGCCTTAACTTCCAGGATATTGAACGGTTTGGTGATATAATCATCCGCACCATATTCAAGACCAAGGATCTTATCCATATCCTCGCCCTTAGCTGTCAGCATCACGATCGGCACATTGGAAAATTCGCGGATCTGCTGGCATACTTCCAGCCCGTCCATCTTCGGCAGCATCAGATCCAGAAGGATAATATCATATTTTTTATCTTTTGCTTTCTCTACTGCCTCTTCTCCATCATAAGCGCAGTCTACCTCCATACCATCCTGTTCCAGACTAAAACGGATTCCTTTTACGATCAGTTTCTCATCATCTACTACCAAAACTTTCCTGCTCATTCGGTTCTCCTTATCCTACTACTATCTCATCTTTTATCTTTGCAAAAGTACCTTCTTTGATACCCTGTACATTCATAATATCCTCTATCGCAGCAAATGGCCCGTTCTCTTCTCTGTAGGCAATGATCGCCTGCGCACGTGTTGCACCGATCCCCGTCAGCGTAGTAAGCTGAGCTTCATCTGCTGTATTTATGTTGATCCTGTTATCCTGCTGAACCTGAGCGGTCATCCCTGTATTCTGTCCTGTCCCGGCACTTCCATTCATCTGTCCATCTGATGCTCCGGCCATCTCTGCAGGATCCAGCCCCTGCCGCTCCATCTCTTCCTGTGTGAGAATATAAAGCTGCTGTCCATCTGTCAGAACTCCAGCACGGTTTACACAGGTTAGAGCTGCCTCGGGAAGATATCCTCCCGCCGCCTCAATCGCCTGAAACACCCGGCTCCCGGCTGCCAGCTGAAAAACTCCCGGATTCGCAACTGCTCCGCAGACATCAACATAGATCATCTCTGGCTGTGTTTCCCCGGCTGAATTTATCTCCGTCCCATTACCTGCATCTGAACCATCTGATTCTGCCTGTTTTTTCCGGGACTCTGCAGAACTGCCATCATCATTCTGTCGGTCATCTGTATCTTTCTTCGACTTCTGTCCTGATGTTTTCTCTTCTGATGACTCCGCATCCACCTCTGCTTTCGCTTCCTGCAGTCCTTCAATCAGAAACTGTGCCTCTCTGCTCTTACAACCTGTCAGTCCTGTAAGAAACAAAGTTCCACATAATATCAGTGTCACAGTATAACAACACCTGTTTTTTATTTTTGTCATAAGGGTCCTCCTCTTATTTCTCAGAGTAAGAGTCCCCCTGTCCATAATGCCACCCTTATTGTAACGAAATCTTAATGATTTTACAATAGTAAACTCTTATTTTTGCCACTTAAATATAACAATTCCGGAAATCGCGATCAGCAATCCTAGGATTTTGCGCCATTCAAAGGGTTCTTTATCTACCCCAAACAATCCAAATAATTCAATTACATAAGCAACTGCCAGCTGCGAAATAACGATCAGCATTGCTGCCTTTGCCGGTCCAAGTGCTCCCATACTCTGGATTACTGTAATTGTAATAAACGCTCCGATCACACCACCAAGGAGTGTATATTTATTGTCCACTTGCCAGAGGGCAGCTACACTTTCCCGTCCTGTGAAAAGCCAGGCCAGAACACAGACTACAAAAGCTGACAGCTGCACCCAGCCGGTTGATACCCAGAGACTGGTCTGCTTTGTCACCTCCGTGTTAAAAACACCCTGAATACTCATCAGTGCCCCTGAAATCAATGCCACTATAAATCCCCACATAAATCTGCCCTCCTGGATAATATGATCATTCTGCTTACTCCGGTAATCATTCTTATGTCGAAAAGAGGCACCGCTGTTTAGCAGTACCTCTTTTATTCTTTATTATTAGTTTATTCATTCCGCGCAAAATCATGCACACAGTATAAATCCTGTTTTTATTTTTCTTTCATATAATCCATACAGTTTCTCACATTCCATGCATATCCATCCTGCTTCGCCTGTATATAGCGGATATTTTCCCATAAGAAAAAGATACATACCAAGATACCCGTCTTCGGAATCAGCCTTTTCTTTATAAATAAGTTTCCCACTCTCTTTCCTGTAGATTCCCATTTTCCCATCTGTTTCCAGCAAAATCCCGGTATGCCAGTCCAGATATCTGCCAACAGCTTTTTTCTCTGTTTCAGTCATGGGGCAATTCTTTATTTCTGGCCTCACTCATCCTTCTGTAAATCTCCGGCTCTGTAAGAAGCCTCCTG
>ENA-OOZX01002070-OOZX01002070.1-human-gut-metagenome-genome-assembly--contig:-NODE-2070-length-11229-cov-6.948273_pt1 | contig 11229 bp, 9 predicted proteins | sample MGYA00241048_ERZ501412 | MGnify/ENA primary metagenome ERZ501412 (study PRJEB25962, sample SAMEA2042518) | human gut metagenome | biome: human gut; feature: human-associated habitat; material: faeces... | reverse complement strand
GAAAAAATTTCACCTTCCAAGCTGCACATCTGTCACCCAGATGAAGGCGGCAAACCGGCAGGAATTTACCGGTACGCGCGATGAAGTGATTGCAGATGGATATGAACCATGTAAGAACTGCAATCCCTGATAAAACAGGGATGCAAAGTGTCTCGTTTGTGCTGTGTATGGAAAGAATCGGATGAGAACACGGTTAAGGAAGTTTCTTTGAAATAAGAATACGATTAAAGATGCATTTTCTTCCGGAACAGATCTGCAATAATCTGGGCTGTTTCAGGTGCGCCGTAGTCGTTGGATTTGATACATAAATCGTAGTTCTTGATATTGCCCCAGTCAGTCTGCGTAAAATGTCTGCAGTGAACGGAGCGTTCATGATTTACTTTTTTGATAATTGGAGGCAGGTGCAGCGATCGATTCAGTGGCAGGTGCCACATCCTCTATTTCTTTTAGGGACTTATTTCACAGCCCCTCCTGAAAGATTTTGACTTAACGGCCTACTTTGAAGCCATATTTTAACGGATCATCTGGATCGATCACATAAGTAGCTTCTCCTGTCAGATAAGCACTTCCGGTAATCTGCGGAATAACGGCATCATAGTCGGCAACCTTTGTAGTATCTAAGATTACGCCTTTGAACTGAGAGCCGATGAAGCTTTCATATACGAAAGGCTGTCCAACTTTGATTTCACCTTTTTTGTAAAGGGTGGCGAGCTTTGCGCTGGTTCCGGTTCCGCAAGGAGAACGGTCAGCCATATGATCTCCGAAGATAACGACATTACGTTTGTCACATCCAGGAGTATCGGTAGAGCAATAAAGCTCTGCAAGGTCGACAGTTGTGATATCAAGTTCCGGATGCCGGATCTCTACTTCAGCATTGACCTTTTCAATCAGCTTCATACCGAAATCGGTAAGCTGTGGGATTGACTGTGGATCTACGTGCCATCCGAACTGTTCGATATCAACAAGTGCGAAGAAGCTTCCGCCGAAAGAAATATCATAGTGAACTTCTCTGCCATCAACTTCTGTGGTGAGGTTTTCTTTGTAAAGGAAAGCCGGTACATTAGTAAGTGTTACATTAAGTACCTTTCCATTTTTGACTTCTGCTTTGGTACGGATAATTCCTGCAGGAGCATCCAGAACAACTTCTGTATAAGGTTCTACGGCAGGAACAAGTCCTGTTTCGATGATTGCTGTAACCGAACCGATTGTTCCGTGGCCGCACATATTCAGATATTCTCCAGTGTCCATGAAGATCACACCAAAATCAGCTTCCGGGTGGATCGGATCTGTCAGAAGAGCACCAAACATATCATGATGTCCACGTGGCTCAAACATAAGAGCCTGACGGTATTTGTCGTAATGCTTTGCAAGAAAGTTCTTACGTTCGATCATTGTATCCCCTTCAAGCTTCGGGAAACCTGATGTAATGATTCTTGTAAATTCCCCAACTGTATGTGTGTCGATCGCATGGAAAGATGCCTCAAATGCGTCAAGATTCAGTTTTGGATTGATTTCCATTTTTAATATTCCTCCTTAGTTGAAAGACCAGACCAGAGTCTAGTATGCAGTTCAGTTTTCTTTAAAAATATTATGTACGAAAACACTTGAAAAGTCAATGGTAATTTGCTATAATAAATAAGCTTGATTGGAATAATCAATATATGGGGGTAGATGGATAACTGGTGTGTCTCCTGGTCTTCAAAACCAGTGTGGGGCGTTAGGAGCGTCCTGGGTGGGTTCGATTCCCACATGCCCTCGCCAAAAAGAGAGGTTTTTGGGCGAAAGCCTTAAAAAAGATAAAGAGAAAAGCTGCTGTATTGTTTTTGGGGAAACAGTACGGTGGCTTTTCTTTTTTGACGTAAATCCTCTTGGCCAGAATACTTATAGATAATGCGGATAAGTAAAATGAGAAAAAATAGACAATCTGTAAAAATCAGACAGAACCGATGAAAAAAATAAATAGATTATATATAAAAAAGATATTGAATTTTCAAGTAAAATCATATAGACTATAGTACAGATCAATCACTAGACTAGATTCTAGTATTGAGTCCAACATGAAAAGTGAAAATCTATAAATGCTATTGAAAAAAATATATCTATTTGTTAAACTATAGTCAAATACGCGTAGGACAAGATAAGATATAGATTTCGACGTAGAGGAGAAAGGAAGAGAAGAGACATGGCAAACTTACAGATTTTGCTGCGTCAGCATGTAGGAGCTCCTTGTGCACCGGTTGTAAAAGCCGGAGACAGAGTAGAAAAAGGGACTCTGATTGCAACACCGACAGGCCTTGGAGCTAATATTTTTTCAAGTGCATATGGTGTGGTAGAAGACGTACTGGAAGACCGTATCATCATCAAGCCGGATGAAGAACAGAAGGATGAATATGTAAAGATTCCGGAAGGCAGCAAGCTTGATATGGTAAAAGCGGCAGGTGTTGTCGGAATGGGTGGCGCCGGATTCCCGACAGGTGTAAAACTCGGAACAGATCTGCAGGGAGGATATATCCTTGTAAATGCAGCGGAGTGTGAGCCTGGACTTCGTCATAACATTCAGCAGCTGGAAGATGACTGTGCGAAAGTTATCCGCGGAGTAAAACACTGCATGGAGATTTCCAATGCATCAAAAGCTATTTTTGCAATTAAGAAGAAAAATGAAAAAGCAGTAAAGGCACTGCGCGAGGCATTAAAAGATGAAGAGGCGATCACGATCCACTTACTTCCGGATATTTATCCGATGGGAGAAGAACGTGCGGTTGTAAGAGAATGTCTTGGAATCGAACTGAATACAACACAGCTTCCGTCAGCAGCGAATGCAATTGTCTGTAATGTAGAAACTCTTGCAAGAGTTGCGGAAGCAATTGAAGAGAGAAAGCCATGCTTTTCTAAGAACCTTACTGTTATCGGTAAGATCAATGGCGGTAATGAGCCACATGTATTTATGGATGTACCGGTCGGCACAAGCGTTGGGGAAATGATTGAACGTGCCGGCGGTATAGATGGTGTATATGGGGAAATCATCATGGGTGGTCCATTTACCGGACATGCTACTACAGAGGATGCACCAATCACAAAGACAACTGGTGGAATCATTGTTACAATTGATTTCCCGGATCTTCATGGTGCAAGTGTAGGTCTTTTGGTATGTGCCTGCGGTGGTAGCGAAGAACGTATGAGAGATATTTGTCAGAAGATGAATGGTGTAGTGAAATCAGTAGCCAGATGTAAACAGGCAATTGAAAACAAACCGGGAGCTCCGCTTAAATGCGAAAGACCTGGAAACTGTCCTGGACAGGCTAAGAATAATATCCAGTTCAAGAAGGATGGATGCGAGTACATTATTATTGGTAACTGCTCAGACTGTTCAAATACAGTAATGGGATCAGCACCGAAGATGGGACTTAAGGTATTCCACCAGACAGACCATGTAATGCGTACAATCGGACATCCACTTTACAGATATCTGCGTGTTTCAAAACAGGTAGAACAGTTACCGGAAGGTAAATAGATAAGTTGATACCTCACTTCGGTGAGTGTATAAATAGTTAATTGAGTTATTGTTAAATTAACAAGGAGGAAATTATTATGTCAATTACAGCGGAAACCGCAAAAGAACATGCAAAAGATCCTGCAGTATTATGCTGTAGAGCAGAAGGCGGCATTACAATCCAGGCTGCAAACCTTGAAGATCCGGCTATCTTTGATGATCTGGTAGATTCAGGACTTCTGAAACTTGATGGAACACTTACAATCGAACAGGTACTTGGAGCAAAGCTTGTTAAGACCTGCGATTCTCTTACACCACTTACAGCTGATCTTGTTGAAGGCGCAAAAGCACCTGCAGCAGAGGAAGCACCGGCTGAAGAAGCAAAAGAAGAAGTGAAAGAAGAAGCACCAGCAGTTACTGCAAATCCTACAGCAAGTGTACAGAAAGTTGGCGGCGTGTTAAAAATCCACATTGGAGAAGGCAAAGATATCGATATCGAAATGCCGATGGGTTTTAATAACGGTGTTGCAGTAGCGGAAGTACCGGCAGAGGTAGAATTACCGGCAGGCGTGGTTTCAGGCGCAACACCGACAAAAGAGCTGGAACCGAAAGTCGTAAGAAGCGTTACCAGAAAGCATTATAAAATTACAGAAGTAAAGCGTGGACCGGAGACAAAGATCGAAGGAACAACTCTTTACATCCGAGAAGGAATTGAAGAAGAAGCAGTTGCTTCACAGGAACTGGTTCATCAGTTAAAGATTGATATCATTACACCGGATCAGTACCATACTTATTCTAATACAATCATGGACGTACAGCCGATCGCTACAAAAGAGGGCGAAGACGAAATCGGTACAGGTACAACAAGAGTACTTGATGGCGTTATCATGATGGTTACCGGAACAGACGACAATGGTGTTCAGATTGGTGAATTCGGTTCTTCCGAAGGATACCTGGATGAAAATATCATGTGGGGACGTCCGGGAGCTCCTGATAAAGGTGAGATCTTCATCAAGACAGAAGTTATCATCAAAGAAGGAACCAACATGGAAAGACCTGGCCCGCTTGCTGCACATTCTGCAACAGACGTGATCACACAGGAAATCCGTGAAGCTCTGAAGAAAGTAGAAGACGAAAGCCTTGTAGTAGATACAGAGACATTCAATCAGGTAAGAAGACCTGGTAAGAAGAAAGTCGTTATTGTAAAAGAAATCATGGGACAGGGTGCTATGCATGACAACCTGATTCTTCCTATGGAACCAGTCGGAGTACTTGGCGCAAGACCAAACGTTGACCTTGGAAACGTACCGATCATGGCATCTCCACTGGAAGTACTTGACGGATGTATCCATGCACTTACCTGTATCGGACCTGCATCAAAAGAAATGTCAAGACATTACTGGAGAGAACCACTGGTTCTTGAAACTCTCCATGATGAAGAAGTTGACCTTTGTGGTGTTATCTTTGTAGGTAGCCCGCAGATCAATACAGAGAAATTCTATGTATCAAAACGTGTTGGTATGATGGTAGAAGCTCTTGATGTTGATGGCGCATTTGTTACAACAGAAGGATTTGGTAACAACCACATCGATTTCGCAAGCCATATCGAACAGATCGGTATGAGAGGAATTCCGGTTGTTGGACTTTCATTCTGCGCAGTACAGGGAGCACTTGTAGTTGGAAACAAATACATGCAGTACATGGTAGATAACAACAAATCTGAATCAGGAATCGAGAACGAAGTTCTTGCCTGCAACACACTTTGCCAGGAAGAAGCAATCCGTGCACTTGCTATGTTGAAAGCTGGAATGGCTGGAGAAGAAGTGAAGAAGGCAGAAAGAAAATGGAATCCGAATGTAAAAGCAAATAACATCGAACTGATTTCAAAGACTATGGACAGAACAATTGAATTGGTTAAGAACGAGCAGTCACTGCCGATGAGCCAGAAGAGAAAAGAAAAATACGATTAAGGTGAATGACTATGAAATATGGCGATAAGATCATCTATATGGAAGGCGTAATCGTAGAGATCCATGATGGATGTGTTGGAATCGATTTGAAGGGACGATTAGGTTATTTGAAAATCCCGATGAGAATGCTGATTACGGATTATCCATTAGTGGTAGGACAGGAAGTTGGATGGAATATGAGTTTTGTCGAACAGCTTGGACCGGACGCCAATGAAAAATATGTTAGTAACCTGCAGACGTATCAGAGACGTCAGGAAGAAATGAAGTCTCATAAGAAGAATGATGAAGTGTAATTATATCAGGAGGAAATAGACATGAGTTTGACCGTTGTTAAAGGACTTCAGTCAGAAATCTTTGTTCCGGTAACTCCGCCGCCAGTATGGGCTCCGGTGAAAAAAGAACTGAAGGATATGACAATTGCCCTCGCCACAGCAGCAGGTGTGCACCACAAGGATCAGAAGAGATTCAACCTTGCCGGTGACTTTACCTGGAGAAAAATAACAGATAAAATGCCGTCAGATGAATTAATGGTATCTCACGGTGGATATGACAACAGTGATGTAAACAAAGACATCAACTGTATGTTCCCGATTGACCGTATCCATGAGCTTGCTAAAGAAGGATTTATCAAAGCATGTGCACCGGTACATGCCGGATTCATGGGTGGTGGCGGGAACCAGGAAAAATTCAAACATGAAACTGGTCCTGCCATTGCAAAGATGTTTGTAGAGGAAGGCGTAGACGCAGTTATCCTCACCGCTGGTTGAGGTACCTGCCACCGCTCTGCAGTTCTGGTGCAGAGAGCGATTGAAGCCGCAGGAATTCCTACAATTATTATTGCTGCGCTTCCGCCGGTTGTTCGTCAGACCGGTACCCCACGTGCGGTTGCTCCGCGTGTTCCTATGGGAGCTAACGCTGGTGAACCACACAACGTTGAGATGCAGACAGGCATCGTAAAAGCAACTCTGGAACAGCTCGTGAAGCTGGATACTCCAGGAAAAGTTGTTCCGCTGCCGTTTGAATATGTAGCGAAAGTATAATCAAATAGTAAAAAGGGGACATCCCCGGCAGGATTGGGGCGAAAGCTCTGGTTTGCCGGAGATGTCCTTTTTATTTAACTGGATATTTTGATGAAATTTCCTGTTAGATAAAAGGTGCTACGTGCCTCAAATGTGCCAGGACGCATTTGGGTTCAATTTAGAATTGAGGATGATTATATGGAGAAAGAAATAGATCTGCGCCGGCTTGTGATCAAAGCTTTCCATATTACTGAGGTGGATGAAGGCGGAGAAAATAGAGTGACAGCATCTGGAAAGATGACGATCGAGAAGAAAATACTGGATGAAATTTTACTGAAATATCCACAACTTTCCAAATTAGATGTACAGATTATAAGACCGGGAGAACATGACCGCTATACCAATACGATGATGGATATCATTCCGATATCGACCAAAGTACTTGGAAAGATTGGGGACGGGATTACGCATACGCTCACCGGCGTTTATGTAATCCTTACCGGTGTAGATGAAAACGGAAAACAGGCACACGAATTTGGGTCCAGTGAAGGCAATCTGAAAGAGAAGCTGTATCTGAACCGTGCGGGTACTCCGGGGGATGATGATTATATTGTGTCATTTGATGTTGTTCTGAAACCTGGAATGGGACAGGAAAGAGAAGGTGTACTTGCAGCTCACCATGCCTGTGACGAGTTTATCCAGATTTTCCGGGAACAGATGAAGAAGTTCAGGGGCGATCTCTGCACAGAGAGACATGAGTACCATGATGTGGTTCGCCCAGGAAAAAAACGTGTTTTGATCGTAAAACAGGTTGCCGGACAGGGTGCGATGTACGATACTTCGTTATTTGCAAAAGAGCCTTCGGGAACTGAAAACGGTCGCTCGATCATTGATATGGGAAATATGCCGGTGATCGTTACACCAAACGAATATCGTGACGGAATTATCCGTTCTATGCAGTAGGAGGTGCGATTATGGGAATTGGACCATCGACAAAGGAAACATCACTACACCATTTCAGGGATCCTCTTCTTGATGTGGTATCATCGGATGAAGATCTGGATCTGATGGGAATCATAATTGTTGGAACGCCGGATGATAATACAGATAAATTGCTTGTTGGAACCCGTGCGGCAGTATGGGCGGAAGCTATGCGGGCAGACGGAGTTATCCTGTCGTCCGATGGATGGGGAAACAGTGACGTAGATTTCGCAAATACGGCTGAACAGATGGAAATCAGAGGAATTCCGGTAACTGGGCTGAAATTCAGTGGTACAGTTGGCCAGTTTGTGGTAGAAAATGAACATCTGGGAGAAATTCTGGATATCAATAAAAGTGAAGAGGGCATTGAGACAGATGTACTCGGAGAAAATAATGTGACGGAGCTGGATGCGAAAAAGGTTACTGCAATGCTGAAGCTGAAAATGCGGAAAAATGAGAAGCGTTAAGGTTTTGAAAATTGAAGAAAACTGTCAAAAGTAAAGCTGGCAGGGAAAGAAGATATAGAAAAGTCCTGTTGAGAATCCGGATTCGATATTCAGATTCTGACAGGACTTTTGCTGTTTAATTTTCTGCGGTATCTTCGATAATATGGTTGCGGATGATCGCGCGGATACTTTCGTTAAGATATGGCTTCAATTCTTCAAACGACATCGGATCGTTGTCCAGAATCGTGCTGTATGAAGTAGAACTTGCAAGTTCTATGATCAGAAACAGCATAGTTTCCGGCGCACGAAGTTTGATTGTCGGATGATCCAGAAGGATATTACTAAAATATGCAAGAATTTCACCCTCATCATCCTGCATATTATTGGTGATAGCCTGTCTGAAAATGCCCCAGCTGAGATTCTTAGAGATAAATCTCAGAATCAGTTTATTTTTCTGCATGGCATTTAAAACGTAATCTACAATAAAAATAATCTTATCTTCGAATTCGGGGATGTCGGCTGTCTCCAGAGCTTTGTGTGCTCTCTGGAAAAGTCGGCTGGCTGTCCGTGCGATCAGCCGGTCGCGTATCTCGTATTTGTCTGCAAAATATAAATAGAATGTTCCCTTCGCAACTCCGGCCTTTTTTGCTATATCGCTGATTGATGTTTTCTCAATTCCCTGATTCAGAAATAAATCGTATGCGCTTTGAAAGAGAGCATCCATTTTCTGATGCTTGTTTTCATCTACTTTTCCCATGATTCATTCCTCTTTTCCTTTGAATTATCTTTATTATAAAATCAAAATGACTCAGAGTCAACTTTTTTGTAGAAAAATATTGACTTGTGGTCATTTTTGAGTTATAGTAAGTGCGAGCTAGAAAATGACCAGTAGTCAAAAAGAAGAAAGCATACCGACAGGAAAGTCAGTAGAGGCTTACAGGAGGTTTTTAAACATGAAGAACAGGGAATACAGAGTATTAGTTACACTTGCACTTATGGCATCACTTGTAGTTGGAAATATTGCAGGAACATCTGTAAATGTACAGGCGGCAGATAATAAAGATAAAAGCACAGAGACAAAGAAAACAAGCGAAACAAAAACAAGCAGCAGCGCAACACCTGCAAAAGATGAGACTGTATATGTAAAAGTAGATGACGCAGGAAACCAGAAAGATGTTACGGTATCGGATCAGCTGAAAAATATTTCGAGTCTTGGAACCATTGATGATGTATCAGATCTGAAAGATATCAAGAATGTAAAAGGTGATGAAACCTTTTCTGAAAATAACGGTAAACTGGTATGGCAGGGAGATAAGAAAGATATCTGCTATCAGGGAACAACCACAAAGAAGATTCCTGTAGGAATGAAGGTTACTTATGAACTTGACGGAAAGAAAGTCAGCGCAGATGATCTGGAAGGACACTTAAAGATTCATTATGAATATCAGAATACAAGTGCTGACAGCGGGAAATACACACCATTTTTGATGGCAACCGGGCTTCTGATGGATGGCGAGAAATTCTCAAATGTAACTGTTGACAATGGGAAAGTAATCTCAGATGGTGACAGAGATATCGTGATCGGAATGGGACTTCCACAGTTGAAAGAACAGCTTACATCAGTTAGCAGCAAGGTGGATGATCTGGATATCCCGGATTCCTTTACAGTAGAAGCAGATGTGACAGATTACGAAAAAGTAGAAGCCGTTACAGTTGCAACAAACGAAGTGTTCAATGAAGTAGGTACCGATAAATTTGACAGCTTGGATGAACTGAAGGATTCTATGACAGAACTACAAGATGCATCGAACAAACTTGTCAGCGGCTCCGGACAGTTGAAAGATGGACTGGATACACTGCTTTCTTCATCAGGAACACTGGTAAGCGGAATTGATCAGCTGGCAAGTGGCGGAAATACATTGGCTAGCGGAACTGGTAGTCTGGTGAGTGGAGCGAATACGCTTGCAGATGGAAGTAAGAGTCTTGCGAATGGAACAAGCCAGTTGGCAAGCGGAGCGGAAAGTTTGAATGCAGGAGCAGCACAGGTAGCAACAGGTGCAAAGAGTGCAAAAGACGGAGCTGGACAGCTTGAAAGTGGAGCACAGGCATTAAATGATGGTATTGCACAGATGCAGAATCAGGTTGGAGTAGGAGTAAATTCATTAAATAGTGGTGTGAGACAGTTGAGTGATGGAATCAGTAAGGCAAAAGAAGGTGCGACAAGTCTTGAAAATGGAGCAACACAGGTCGAAACAGGAGCAACACAAGTAAGTGGTGGAGTTGCACAGGCGCAGACAGGTGCAACTACATTGCAACAGTCGCTAGTAGACATTGCTGGTGGAAATGATAATTCAGCAATGGTTGCGGCGTTGGAAAGTTTATCGCATACGGCTACACCAGAACAGCAGGAGGTATTGAACAGCGTTATAGCTGGTATGGAGGAACAGAATAAAAAGGTTAATGATGGCATTAACCAGGCGGCAGAAAAAGCAGGTAATTTGTCGATCAGTCTTGGAACACTTGGAGAAGGAGCGAAACAGGTGGCAGATGGGGGCGCAAGTTTACAGACAGGAGCTGGAACATTAGTGGAAGGACTTAAAGAGCTTGGAACAGGTGCAAACCAGTTACAGACCGGTGTTGAAAATATGGCAACCCAGCTTTCAGATGGAACCAAACAGCTTTCAGATGGAACCGGAGCATTACTTGCAGGAACACAGAGCCTTAATTCAGGACTTGGAACATTAAGCGCAGGGGCAGGACAGGTGAGTGAAGGAAGCGCAGCTCTCAGCACAAACATGAAGACAGCAAATGCAGGAGCACAGTCAGTAGCAAGTGGTGCAGGTCAGCTGGCAAGCGGTGCATCCCAGCTCAACAGCGGAGCAGGAGCTCTGTCAACAGGTCTGAACACTCTCCAGAGCAGCACGGGCGCACTGGTATCCGGTGTAGAACAGCTTGATTCCGGAGCAGCTGAACTGAACAGTGGTATGATCCAGTTCAACGAAGAAGGAATTGAAAAGCTGGTAAGTGTATTTGATGGAGATGTTGATTCGCTTCTGGATAAGGCGAACGAACTTCTGGATGCGTCCAAAGAATACAAGAACTTTTCTGGAATCGCAGACGGAATGGACGGAAGCGTAAAATTCATTTTCGTGAGTGATAAATAATAGATGAATAATGGATAGAAGATGGGAGACGGGTTTTTAATCTGTCTCCTTTTCGCATATTGATTTACTTTTGAACTTTGCAATTTTGAATCAAGTACTTGAGCTAAACTGGACCCCATGTCAAGAACACAGTAAATTTTTTAGGTCAATTGGTTAAAC
>ENA-OOZX01002067-OOZX01002067.1-human-gut-metagenome-genome-assembly--contig:-NODE-2067-length-11239-cov-1.834585_pt1 | contig 11239 bp, 5 predicted proteins | sample MGYA00241048_ERZ501412 | MGnify/ENA primary metagenome ERZ501412 (study PRJEB25962, sample SAMEA2042518) | human gut metagenome | biome: human gut; feature: human-associated habitat; material: faeces... | reverse complement strand
CTTATCTTACTCTGGATAGGTAGTTCTCTATGTAATTGCATATTACCTACTCTAACTCCATCAGGACTAGATGATGCAGTATCCCACTCAACACCATATGCGTACCTTTCTTCTAGATCTGGTATATCTTCCCAAGCTGGAGACCACTCGGTCGAAATGTCACCATATTCAAGTTTAATCTTATGGATGGTAGAAGTTGATGTGCCAGTTTTAGGAGAACTAAATACAACCATATGTGTATTATCAGCTACTGCATCTCCGATATTAGTAATCCATTTAAAAGTCTTACTGGCCTTCCCATTTACAAAGTCAGTCTTACTGAACTGAGCCATAGAACCTACTGCACCAGTAGAGTTATATATAGTGAACATTTCCTTATCATCACCCAATTCTCCAAAAATAGTCAATGTTACTTGTGTTCCTTTAGATATCTGTTCAGTTAGCCAATAATCAGCCATCTCATACTTGGAATTACTCACCTCCTTCCCCGATCCCAGCAACAGGTTCCTCCCGTACACGGGAAGCTTACGATACTTGCCATCATTCATTAAAGCTTTTGATCCGTCACCTGTAGTATGTATTATTACTTCCTTAACATTAGGATCAGTAGAATTATCTGTAACACTTGCCTGTATAGAAATTCCATCAGTTACCGGAATTAAATAATCATTATTAACCTGAGTTTCCACATCTAAATTCTGACGTATCCACATTTGTATAGAACAATGATTAACCCCCATAGTTTGTTGCGCATAAAACCAAATAGAATTATCACCATTGGTGTTATATCCGCCAAAAAGACTTGATATATACTCACCATTATCTCTAATTGGGAGTGTATTAACAAAACCGTTTGGAACCTTCTCTAGTAATGTATTATAGTCTTCTTGAGATATAGATGGAGTATCGCCGTTTGCCACTTTCATGAAGATGTCAAACACTGTACAATCCGCTAAATCAGCTTTAGTAGCTAATTTATCATCTACATATTTTTTGTTAACGTCTACGGTAGGTATGGTAGGTTTACCAGTAACTACCAGATGTAGCTACAGTAGCCAATATTGGTTTATTCAATATCAATGCATCTCCTTCTGTAGCATTCCAATCAGCATTAACATTTACTTCGGCACCAGCAGCAATACCATTCAATTTTGTCTTATCTGAAGGCAACATCAAACCAGCTAAAGCTGTAGTAGATGCAGGAAGATTTAATTCTATATTTTCTACTACATTGGTTACCAAGTTCCTTTTATCCAGAGTAATAGAGATACCTGTTGCTGTAATATTCTTAGTAGCAGCTTCAACTACCTCATTGATGTTTGTAACTTTGGTTTTATCTGCAGTAACATAGTCATTAGTACTTAACCCCTTACCTTCTACTTTATCAACTTTAGTATCAATAGCATTATATACATCAGTAAAATCAACTTCTGGTATATTTACTACAGACCATACTCCATTCTGCCTAGCATATTGCTTACCATCTTTAGGTGCTTCTTCTACTAGTTCCCGACCATGATCACTACTTAAGTATGGTATTTTAACCCATTCCCCATTATATTTTACTTTAATTACCATAATTAAATATTAAATATTTGTTTGCCAATTGTTTTAGCTTCTGTTCTAAGTGTTTGAAAAGATTGCCATTCATCATATCTGGTAATAGGTTGACTGCCACTAAGCAATTGTTCAACCACATTAGATTTTAATGCTGCTTCCTCATCTGCACTATATCTAGTTCTGATAACCTTACTTACGAAAGAATCATAAGTTGGTTCTTCATTGAATTTTAATTCATAATAAGCATAACCATGTATATCTTCAGAATTAATTTCTTCAATATCCCATCTAACTGCCCATTCATTCATTCCTAGGTATTCTATTACTTCAGGTATATGATCACCTTGTACTTTCTTTAATTCCATAACTACTTAATAATTTTTGTCTATAATCTTTAAAATTATAAGATCTCGTAAAGCGATACCATAAATTATGACAGTTTCCATATTTACACCATCCCCAATAAGCTGCTAGTGATGTTAACCTCTTATTCTTACTTTTATAACCTAATTTATAAATAAACTTCTTTTTGATATCTTTCCTGAGTAAAGTATGACCATGGTAAAATACATAACCAATAAAATCTATACCTCTTGCTTCTACAGGAAATATCTGCCAATTACGTTTTACTTTTAGTTTCAAGTTATCAGCTAGATATTTTTCAATCTCTTGTAAGCAATATCTTAAGTAATCTTTATCTGGGTGTAATATAACAATATCATCACAATACCTGTAATAATATTTTATTTTTAATACTTGTTTAATCCACCTATCGAACCAAGTCAAATTCAAATTTGCTGCAAATTGAGATATGTAATTTCCAATTGGTAAACCTTTTGGTGTAGAATAAACTACATGATGTAATAATCTTAATAGTTTCTTATCCTTAAATACCTTTTCAAATTGTGAGTATAACACATCTTGATCTACAGAAGGAAAGAACTTTTTAATATCTAATTTTAAACAATATTTTGTGCCCTCTTTATCAGCTTTTAAATCTCTTTTCAATCTCTTTACTCCATAATGAATACCTCTTCCTTTTAAACAGTTGAAGGTATCTGCAGTAAATCTATTAACAAGGTAAGGTTCTATAACATTCATTATAGCATGATGGACTATTCTGTCTGGATAATACGGTAGCCTGTATATTTCTCTTTCTTTGTTACCACGATCGGCGATGATTGTATATACGCAGTATTCCGAAGTACGATAAGTATCTTCAATTAATGCCTTTTGTAACCGGACCAGATTTTCATGTGGATTCCTGTCAAATTTCTTAACGCCGTATCTTTTAGTTTTACCTAGCCTAGCCTTCTTTTCAGCCCGGACCAGATTTTCATATGATATTATCCTGTTAAATAAATTGCCTATTCTTTTCATAAGCTATTTTGGTGGTAAGACCCGTTCGCCCAATACTACTAGGGTCTCTTCAAAGCACCTGTTATCTTTTACCTAGAGGTAAGGCTGATCTAAGTTCAACAAACATTTTTGAAAGTATCTGAAAGTATTTGTTAGTTCCAAAATTTCACTGATATTCGTCTATGAATTCGAGGATGCATTATTAGCATTAGCTATGAAGACTCTGCATTGAGAACCATTATCTGAATTACCTGACTGTTTTTTCAAGTATGAAATAATGTGACAGCAGTCTTACTATAAAGTCATCTCATAGTAATTCTTTTAGATCCCGCCCTTGTTATTAATATTTAATTATCTATATTACTCAGGACTATGCCTGCATTTTCTTAAATGTATCTGAATCAACTACAACGATCTTACCGTAAAAGGCTAATCTTGCACCGATAGTCGTCCATGAACGCGAGGATGCACTAAAAGCATTAGCCATGAAGACTCCGCAACGAGAACCATCACCCGAATGACCCGACCGTAGAAAGATTCTATTTCCTGTTGGATTAAACCAACTATAGTCAGAATAGTAAGTAGTTTCAGATCCACCATGTGCTGTAGGAACTACATCACCATATTTACCTTGAGCTACGGCTTTAGTCCATCCATTATATGCTTCTGTTGCAGCTGGATTAGGTTCATATCCTACAACTCTGATATTAGTAGCACCTGCTGCTTCAAGCTCTGCTACATCCTTATCTGGGAATGAACCTCCGTCATATACAACGTATTTACCTTTTAAAATGTTTATTCCTTGTACAAACTCCCACTTACTGTAATAGCAGTCTTCAAGTCCTAAGAAGTTAGTTGAATAGTATGATGTATCACTTGTAGTAGCCTTTTTACCATCTCTATTACCCAATGTAATAGTTGCTCCAGTAATTCCATAATTATATCTTTTGGTTCCACCAGAACAAGGTATTGCTGAATTAGAAGTACTAATGTTAGTGGTCTTATAGTAAGCACAAAACATTCTAGCTATAGTAGCGTGAGATCTATAATCTCCAATACCCCATAAAGGGCCGTTTGACTTAGCTTGAGATACAAATGTAGCCATTGTTTGTGAAGCAGTAGACATTACACCCCATGCAGACAATAAAGTTCCATCAGTATTAGTATAAGCCTCAAAAGTACCTAACAACATTTCAGGTTCTTCAATATAGTCACTATCAATTTGTTGTTCAGATATATAAGTTCTCCAAATACCAGGTGATCTTTCAACAGTCTTGTGATAGTATTTTGGGAAATGTACCATTCTATTTTCTTTTCTAGCAAATACAATATCAATACCAGAACCATCGGGCCAATTAGCACTATTTTCTTCATTACAATAACTAATTAATGCAGCATCATCTCCATATGGTTTAGCAATACATCTCTTGAACTTACTTCTTAATGATTCAATTACATTTCTATTACCACCTGTTGCACATGTTGTGGATGAATTGTTTTCATCATTTTCATACCAGTATGCTAGAGTATCTTCTAGATTAGAAGTATCTACTAATGTTTTATAATACCAGGTTCCATTATAAGAACCGAATAATATGGAGCTTTTATTAATTAAATTTACTTGACCTGAACAATATTTTGGTAATCCTGTTGTGTTATCTTTTCCATCATTAGCATAAAGATTCAAAACACACCACCCCGAGACAGCAGGAGTAATCTCTCCTTGTAGCAATACATGGGAAGTTTCATCTGTATAATTGTTTATTGCCCATTTACATAATGCAATCAAAAAATCCTCTGTCGGATAGCCAACTGTCTCATAATCTGATCTTAATAAACCCTGACTTATTAAATCAGTTATTTTTGGAAAATTAATATATAATGCAAGATCACCATTTTTATATCCGGCATGGTATCCATCTAACAAATCAGCATCTAACCCGCTACCTGAACCATCATTACCAGCATGCCACACTTTATTACCTTTGTAAAGAAACCTATTTTCTCCTACTGCTAAATTATTAGCAATTTCCCAAGGAGAAGTTCCCCAACCAATATATGCATGAGTACGTGTATATTCAGATCCATTATTTGTAATCATAGAACCAAATGAATATGTAACCTCCTCATTTACATCATAAAACCTCAAAGCCGACGCCGACCCACCCGAAGAAAAACTATGAACCTGTGCAAGCTGCGCTCCTTGTAATTTTAAATTACCATTCATAACGTCCCCGGACTTCTTAACATATCTAGCATCGCTAGTATCTTGAGTCATTGCAGTAATACCTTTAGCAAATGCAATTTTAGTACCATTCTTTGTAGCAGCAGTAATTACATTACCTGTACCGGTTACTTCAATTGTCTCAAGTTTATTTGCTTTTATATTAGTAATATCCTGAGTAATTGTAGAATCATCGTAATTACTCAACCCATCAAGTTTAGTCTTATCAGCAGCAGACATTACACCAGCTTTACTAGTAGTAGCTTTATCAATAGTTATTGCACTACTATCTGCTGTACCTGTTGTAGGATTTTTCTTTTCCAGAGTAATAGCAACAGCATTAGCATCAGCAGTAGCACCTGTAGCATTAGATACATAACTACCTAAATTAGTTACTTTCTTTTTATCCTCAGCTGTATAGTCTTTAGTAGATAAACCTTTACCTGCTTCCTTCTTTACAAATAATTCATCTGCTTGTGCTTGACTATAACCATCAAATGTAAAATCATAGTTTTCACTAGGATCCAACCACATGATCTCTTCCTCAGTAGGTTCAGTATCTGAGATCTTAATATCCTCTGGAATAGTCACGTTCTTATTAACAACATTGAGTTCTACTCTTTTAGTAATAGTCTCAATCTTATTAACTTGTGCACCTGCTTCAATACCCTGTAACTTTGCAAAGTCTTCTTTAGACATCAAACCATTAGCTGTCAATGATGCTAATTCAGCAGTACCACCTAAAGCATCCCAACCTTCACTTGTCCATGCGTAGTTGGTATCATTTTTACGAACATTCCATACATCACCAACAATATTACCTTCAGTAGGTAAATCTTCAATCGTATCTACAGATCCTTTGAAAATATATACAGAAGTAAATTTACTATCTACTTGGGATTTATTATAGTAGTTGTTAGCAAGATCATCTGCTACTACCTTTATGTTAGCATCAGTTTGATCCTTAGTATAGTACCTAGTATCATGAGTATGAGTAGTTACTTCACCTACTAATACAGCTTCAATAGCTGCTTTACTAAGTTCAGCATCTTTACCGGGTTCTCCTTGAGGCCCTTGAAATCTACCCATATTAACCCATTCAGTACCATTCCAAAAGTATAAGTCTGTACCAACAATATAAGAATCACTAAGTTGTGGATCTACTATAGTATCTAAATCTTCTGGACTATCAAGACTACCTTTTAAGATAATACCTGAGGATGGCCAACCTGTGTTTACATATACATCATTAACTTCATCCCAAAGATACCAATAACCATCATCTCCTACTTTGGGAGGATTGTCTGCATATTCTTTAGCTCTATTAGCCTGAGTATTAGCATTATTGGCAGCAGTAGTTGCATTTGTAGTAGCCTGTTGTGCAGCTGTTTTAGCCTCATTTACGGCAGTTATAGCATCAGCTGTATTCTTTTCCCTTGCAGCCTCTTGAGTCTCTCTAATCGCCTCATTTGCCTGTCTAGTGGCTTCATTTGATTCCCTTTCCTGTTCTGCTGTATCACGAGCTGTTTCAGCTGCTATTCTAGCATCTTCGTTATCTACACGTTTGGTTTCAGCTGCGACTCTTCCCTCTTCAGAACTGATTCTCTTTGTTTCTTCCTCAATTCTTTTCTGCTCATTTGTGTTACGTTCAGCTTCAGCAGAAGCTCTTAATGTCTCTGCACTAGCTCTAGAACTTTCAGCAGATACACGATTAGCTTCATTAATCTTACGAATCTCCTCCTCAGACTTTCTAGAGTTCTCTGCAGCAATACGCTCATTCTCAGCAGTTACCCTTTTAGTCTCTTCTGCTTTCCTACTATCTTCATTGGAGATACGTGTATTTTCATTGCTTACTCTGATATTCTCAGCATTAACTCTACCTTGTTCTGCAGTAACACGTAATGATTCTGCTTCTTTAACAGCTTTTTCAGTAGCTTCTACTTGTGCTTTAGCATCCAATGCTTCTGCTGCTGCATCTAATGCAGGTTGTTTTAATGACTGAACCCACTCTTCTTCAGTACCTACGAAACCATGTTTTACTGCAACTTCATATGCTGACCAACCTTGAATACCTTGCATACCAGATAAGTCAACAATAAACTTCCAGCCTTCTTGAGTTTTTAAGTAAACTTTAGCATCATCAGGATCTTCTACATTATTAGTATTAATAAGTACATATTCACCTAACTTTACATCAGCAGTACCCCAATCAGCTTCCATTGCTTCTACTGAAGGATATTCCTTCTTGTAAGTGAAAGCATCACCAATAGCAGCTATACCAGTATTAACATATTGTTTAGTATCGTAGTCATAAATCCACCAATCATTATCTACGATCTTTGGTGGATTACTAACAATCTCTTCAGCTTTATCAGTAGCAGCTATTGCATCGTCAACTATACCTTCAATTTCTTCTACAGCTTGATTAGCTTTATCTGCAGCTTCATTTGCTTTATTAGCTGCATCTAGTGCAGCAATAGCTGCATCTTCAGATGCTTTGCTTAAACTATCAATCCAATCTTGTTCACTACCTTCGAAACCTAATTTAACTGCAATATCATAAGCACTAAGACCACGAGCTTCTATACCTGTATCTACATATACTTTGTTGATAGGATCATAAGTAAACCAATGATCATTCTCACCTATATATGGAGTCTCTGCAGTAGCTTTTACTCCAGTATCTCTATTGTCTACCCACCAGTTGCCATTAGAACCAATAAATGGTGGTACATAGTCATCTTTACTTACATCAAAGAGTACAATCCATTTTTCTATATCGTGATTGTAAACTTTAATTATTCTACCTTTTGAATCTGCTCCCAAGTCAACCCAGTACCCAACCTGATCTGGATTGGGTACGGTTATACTTGCGAACCATTCATAATATACATTATTCTTAATCATATTAAACTATATATGGATTTTCCTCTTTTATTGTTTGTATTGCTTCTAACCACTTGTTATAGTACTCAGTAGCTTTCTCATCATTACCTAATGCTGTATTTTTTACATACCCCATATAAAGAGGGTCTGCAACACTTTTATAATCCTTTTCTCTATTTTTCTCTATCTCGATATTTTTATTAATTTTTATATCTTCTATTTCTTCCTGAGTAAGAGGAAGCATGTAAAAAAGATGATATAAATCATAATCTTTATGAGAATTATAGAATTCAATTTGTTCTAATGATGCTGGCATCATTTTACCTTCTAGGATATCATCATAACTAGTTGCAATATTTTCAGGAAGAATACTTTCATACCATTCTTTTGTACCTATTGTCATTCCTCCTGCAAAAAATACATAATATTGTTCGTTTTCCATAATAAGTGTTTTATTGATAAGCTAAAAATATAATATCTACTGCATCATTTCCTTTCAACCCAGGTCTATGACTTTTATTATCTGTGTCTATAAATACAATATCGCAAGAATTTGAAGATCTACTAGTTACTCCTGTAGAACCAACAAAAGCACCAACAGTAGATCTTTTACTGCCTATAGCATATGCTATATAATTAGTATTTCCAATGTTATGGTTTACTCGTATAGTACCCTCGTTTACATTTGAAATACTAGATACTTTTTTTCCACCAACTGTATACACGTTTTGTATTGATGAATTAGTACCACTATAATAGCAAATACAAACAACGCCAGGGCCAAACCAAGAACCACGATAGGCTTCATCTACTGTAATTTTTTTACAAGATAGAGTACCTGTTATAGTAGCATTATTTGCTACCATAGAGCCATCTTGATAGACTCTAAAAGGAGCCCAAAATCTATTTCCTTGTGAAGTACCATCATCAAATGGTTTACCTGCCCATATTCGTACTTCTCCACTACTATCTCCATAACCTGAAATACCTGCAGTAGCTCTACCATTTCCATCTAATGGACCTAAAGTAATAATGCCACTTTTGTACATGTTTATTTTACCTTTATTGTAACGAGTTACATTACCAATGTTTGTAATATCTTGTAATAGATCTTCATCTCCAATAGCTATTACTTGTGTACTAGCATTTGCATCATTACCGGGATCTAGTACAACACATTTATTCGCAGAATAAATAATACCAGTAGGATCAAAATTCCAACCTGCTATATTAGCTGTTTGTGCTAATAATAATCCTGTTGCAACCATTTCAAAAGAAGACATTACTTGAAAACCACTAATACTACTAGTATGACCCTTACTCTTTACAATGTAGTATTGACCGTTGTGTTTAACAATATCCCTTCTATCATCTGTCCAGTAATAAGTTTTACTACTACTAAAATCTCCTCTAAACACTAATGCTGGTCCTGCTGGTCCTGCTGGTCCAGTAGCTCCAGTAGCACCCTGTGCATATCTACCTTTCACGTATTGCTGTGAAGCGTCATCATAATAATACCAATAACCATCGCTACCTATATATGGTGAATAACTATCCTGACCATTAACTCCATCTTTACCGGAGAATTTAACTGGTTCTGTCCATCTATAAGATGTATTTGGTATTAGATCTATAGAATTAGTATTTGGATTATAAGTACCTTTACTTGACCAAGTAGTATAGCTACTTAGATAATGTGCATCTAATGACCAGTTGTATGCGCCTGTTGCAGTAGGTAATGTGGTAAACGTTGGTCTAGAAGGTGTACTATTACTACAGATATAAATAGTAACTTCTTGTTTACCATTTTGACCAGTAATTCCCTGTTTACTCTTGGATATTACAAAATCTACTGTGTCTACTTTTGTATTTGATCCTTTTACAGTTGTATAAAAATCTATTTTATATACTAAAGCATCTGAAGTAAACGCAGAAAGTTTATCTGTAGGATAGCTTAATTCTTTTGTACTACTATTATAATTTAAAGATGGACCTGTTCCATAGTAAGGGGTTCCATAACCTTGCAATGTATAATTGGTTACTTCCTCATTACCATATCTTAATTTACTAGTTGTAGTTGCTACTCTAGCGGCATCAGCAGTGAAGTTACCGTTCTCATCAGTTACAATAGAACAGTTTTCATTTTGTAACGAACCACGATAAACATTTTCTCCATCTCTTACTTTGTTAATAGTTATGAAATCATAAAATTCGTTACCAACTGAATCTGTAACTACACACTTGAAAGTGACTTCATCAGCAATGTTCATCCATGCAGAGTTATATTGTACTCGTAATGTTGGACCTACTTCGTTCTGAATTAAATTCCAACTGTATTTACCAGCCTCACTATAATACCACTTATAAGTTGCACCATTAACATTTGTAGTAGATGTTGAAATATCTATATAAGTTGGATTTGGTACAGTTTCACCACTCTTGTAATGAAAATATTGTTCGCCAGTCATTGTCATATACATAGCATCTTCACCATTGAACCCATTTTCACCATCTTTTGTAGTACCTATATACCATACTTTATCGATAGCGTATCCATCTTCCAAAGTAACACCAATGGTTATTTCTGCAGTGGTAGAGTTTAAAGTATCTAAATACACCCTATTAGATGCTAAATCGACATGAGCTGTAGCAGTTCCTTTTACAGACTTAATTGTCATATTTTTGATACTTATTGCATTTATACCATGATATGCCATAACATCTGTATATATCTCACTTATTACTATTTTTGGATTACCAGATTCGTCATAAGGAATCACGGCGGTACCATTACTTAAGTCTACATAATAAGCATCTGCCCCTTCAGCGCCATTAAACAATTTCGCAAGCTGTACATCATCATAATACTCACCACCATCTGAATTAGTTACTGTACATCTTAATGATAATGTCCTTTGACCCTTATTTAATGAGGTGTAAAATACCTCTAATGAACTATAAGTTCCCATAGTTACTCCGGTATCTAATCTTGTCCATTTAAAAGATGGATTAGTCATACCATGCACATTTGCCATGAGACTTATAGTAGATGGAGTTGGTGTTCCACTATCGTCAGGTGTTTCATATAAGAATAGTCTGTCACCAGTAATTTCTACCCATTTAGCAACATCATCACTTGGAGTACCTGCTTCACCTTTTGATACTTGTTTCTGCCAATCATCTTCTTCATCTTTTGGTTCTGCTGTAGTG
>ENA-OOZX01002054-OOZX01002054.1-human-gut-metagenome-genome-assembly--contig:-NODE-2054-length-11285-cov-5.588513_pt1 | contig 11285 bp, 4 predicted proteins | sample MGYA00241048_ERZ501412 | MGnify/ENA primary metagenome ERZ501412 (study PRJEB25962, sample SAMEA2042518) | human gut metagenome | biome: human gut; feature: human-associated habitat; material: faeces... | reverse complement strand
GAGCTTATCTGCTTCCTGTTATTCTTGGGGAGAACGGAGCCGCTTCTTCTGAGAGCGTATTTATTGAGATGATCCGCAAGGTGTTTACCTCAGAGCTTGCGCTTCCCTTTATCGGCGGACTGTTCCTCTGCGGAATCCTTGCAGCGATCATGTCCACAGCGGATTCCCAGCTTCTGGTAACTGCTTCTGCAGTATCTGAGGATCTGTATCACAGCTTTATCAAGAAGGATGCTGACACAGAGGAAATTCTGAAAGTAAGCCGCATCACGGTTATTGTGATCGCAGTGATCGCATTTGTCATTGCATGGAATCCGGACAGCAGTATTATGGGACTGGTTTCCAATGCATGGGCAGGACTTGGTTCCGCATTTGGACCGATCGTGGTAATGTCCCTGTTCTGGAGAAGAACCAATCTTCCAGGTGCCATTGCAGGTATGGTGACTGGCGGACTTACTGTTATTATCTGGGACTATATTCCGTTAGTCGGAGGACAGACACTGGGAACCTATACAGGACTTTATTCCCTGGCAGTTGGTTTCCTGCTCAGTCTGGTGATGATCGTGATCGTCAGCCTTGTGACGAAGGCTCCATCCAAAGAAATCACAGATGAGTTTGACAGAGTTGCTGCGAAATAATGCAGTTGCATGATCGTTGTGCATCGTGATGCGTGTTATAGGTTGCGATGCGACCATTAAGAAAGTTTTATAAAAAAGGTAGTCCTTATATGGAAAGGGCTACCTTTTTTTCTGAAAATTTGTTATAATAATAACATCTTTATCCGGGAATGAAAGACATTGTATATCAGTGTCTGGCAGAAAACGGACGTAATAAATCTGCATTCCCATAACAGAAAGGGGCAACACAAGATGAAAAAATATGATTATTTAATTGTAGGAGCCGGACTTTTTGGAGCTGTATTTGCTCACGAAGCTACTAAGAAGGGCAAGACCTGCCTGGTGATCGACAAGCGTGATCATATCGGCGGTAATATTTACACAGAGGAAGTAGAAGGCATCCAGGTCCACAAGTATGGCGCACATATTTTCCATACTTCTAAGAAGGAAATCTGGGACTATGTGAATCAGTTTACAGAGTTTAACCACTTTGTAAATTCACCTATTGCTGTGTATAAGGATGAATTGTATAATCTTCCGTTTAATATGAATACATTCCACCAGCTCTGGGGAGTTCGGACTCCGGCAGAGGCGAAGGCGAAGATTCAGGAGCAGATCAGCCGCATGCACATCACACACCCGAAGAACCTGGAAGAGCAGGCACTGGCGCTGGTGGGACAGGATGTGTATGAGAAGCTGGTAGAGGGCTATACCCGCAAGCAGTGGGGAAGAGAGTGTAAGGACCTTCCGTCCTTTATTATCAAGAGACTTCCTCTTCGTTATACCTATGATAATAACTATTTTAAGGATCCCTATCAGGGTATTCCGAAGGGCGGCTATACCCGTATTATCAAGAAGCTTCTGGAGGGTGTTCAGGTTTGCCTGAAGACGGATTTCTTTGCAAACAGAGAAGAGCTCACTGCACAGGCAGATAAGATCCTTTTTACCGGTATGATCGATGAATTTTACGATTACTGCTATGGTGAGCTGGAGTACCGTTCCCTGCGTTTTGAGACAGAAGTGCTTGATATGGGGAATTATCAGGGAAATGCGGTTGTGAACTATACCGATTATGAGGTGCCATATACCCGTATTATTGAGCATAAGCACTTCGAATTTGGGACACAGCCGAAGACTGTTATCACAAGAGAATATCCGGCAGCATGGGAGAAGGGAAAAGAGCCGTATTATCCCATTAATGATCCGAAGAATGACGAGCTCTTCGACAAGTACGAGCGCCGTGCATTAGAAGAGAAGAATGTACTCTTCGGCGGACGACTGGGCATGTACCGCTATATGGATATGGATAAAGTAATCGAGGAAGCTCTTAATATGGCTGAGACCGAGCTGACCTACGAAGAAGTATAAAGGAGAATATTATGGATACCCCGACTATTACACAATACTACAGAGAATCGGACCCGGCCAGACGTCTGGCACTTTTGAATATGTCAATTGAGGCAGGAGAGGAGCCGGAGCTGAATCAGATCCGCAAGGAGCTTTGGGACATCCGTTATCAGGATCCGTCTGAGCTTGGCGGTGATACCCGGGCTGACGGTTTGATCGCACTGTGGATGCTGATGGAGTTTAATAAAGACAGCGGCAAGCGCTTTATGGGAGTCCGTGGCGGACGTAAGGAGATCATGAAACAGCTGAATAAAATGAAATTCCAGGAAATCTGCGCCAAGGGAAAGGATTATGAAGAGCTTCTTTACAGGGAGTGCTGCCATATGGTGAAGACGTATATGGAGCTTAGTGAGTCTGATAAGGCTTATAACAGCACGCTGTTTGGAATTATGAAAATGAGCAGTGAGCGTGCCAAGGACAAGCTGAAAGCGGATATTTATGATACTGCCGTGGTGCTTCCGCAGACATTGAAGATGGAAGAAGAGCTTGGAATCGTCACCCGCGCCGCCCGGGAAATGTACGAACTGCATTTTCCAGGAGAGGGAAGCCTGGGAGCAGACAGATAACATGCCAGGCGAAAAAGCCTGACATGTATAAAAAGATATAAAAATATAAAGTCCTTAGTACCGCAGCAGTCTCCGAATCTGGAGCTGGCTGCGGTATTTATTATGCAGCTCCAGCTTCAGCGCCTTCTCACATGCATCCAGAATCACATCATAATAGGTAAACTGATAAATATTACCTGCAATCTGCACACAATTATACCGCTGCAAAGAAATCCCAATCTGTTCCATGGAAAATTGGAAATCAAGCTTCGCCTGCAGCATACGCATTAAAGTAAAGGACACAAACCCAATCACAAAATGGGCATTGATCTTATCCGGTGTCCAGATAAAGGTAGCAGAGGAGTCATACTGGCTTTTGGAATCAAGGAAAATTTTCTCCATATGACGAAGTCCGCTGAAAAGACGATAAGGGGAAAGGTTATCCGCCTCCAGATTATCAGTAGCAATGGCAGTGTATCCGTCCAGCTTCAATCCGGTACGCTTTCCGGAAGACTCCCTGGCAAGGCGCTGCTGTCTGGCCTGAAGCTCATGGTAATATACAAATTGTTTTTCCCTATCCTCAAAAATCCGCTCTTTGTAAAGAAGAGGGATAGTCTGATGCTTTTCATTCAGAATTTTCATTTCCTGATAACCATCCTTCAGTACCCAATCCTTAAATTCTGCATTCGCAGTATGCACCGGCAGACCATAAATATATCCGTCTGCCTGTACTCCATTGCAAATAAAAGGCTCCTCCTCCGGACGCACAGGTGCAGTATTATAAAAACGAGTTCTGGGATTCTCTCTCTTTAATTGCTTTACGGCATTAAAAACAGACTGGTTCAACACAGTACCACTGGTAGATAGGTCATATGCAATGGGAATTCCATTTCTGTCCGTGAGAAGATCCAGGTGAAGGGTGGAATCTGTACGTCTGGCATTGGGCTGCGTGTCAGAGGGCATGCTTCCCGGAATGGAAAAATTATAGCTGGTGTGATCCAAAAAAGCAGAAGTAGTATCTCTGGAAAGGATGCTGCCGGAATGCTCATAAATCCACTTCTGCAGATCTTTTTGCAGTTTCACAATAACATGAAAGGCAGAATCCAGGTCTTCGTCTGAGATGCTTCCGGATTCTTCGAAGTAGATTCCTTTTTCAATAGCTTCATTCCAGGTGCAATTCGGGTAAAGCGCACGGGAAATGACCATATATCGGAAAAGCTCTTCTATATTATAGGGGAGAGATAGATTCCAGGTCCTGGTACGCCAGAAAATGTCCAGCTGAAGCTCCTTATAAAGGTATTTCAGAATGCCGTAGCCTACATTTTTCAGAGAGTGTTCTCCTGGTGAGAGAGCAGTAGTAAGGTCAACATATACCACAGAGTTCTTTTTGGCTTCTCGTTCCTGGTTCATATCGGCCACAACCTTCTCGAAATGGCTGATGGGATCCGGGTAATCCTTCTTTAAATCTTCCAGATATCCCAGCCCCATAATGGTCTTCTGACGAGTGGCTTTCTTCTCTTTATCATAGTAGGATTCGGTAATGGCAAGGTAAGTTCCCTTTGACTTAGGGGTCTTTTTGAGAAACATAGGGGGTCCTCCTGTAGGTTTTATCATTTGAAAATGAAGATGGTGCGTATTCCTTGTTTGCCAATTGCATAAGTGCATTGGTTTTCTGGCATTTATTATAGCACGAGAAAGAATGTACATCAAGATACACCATGAAAAAATACGAAAATCGGAGCGAATATAGTTTAGAAAACAGGGCGTGAAATTGTGCAAAATGCTGAAAATTAAACAGTGGAAAACGGAGTAAACATGTAGTTTTTTGTCCTGTGAAAATAGAAAAAATAAGAAATTGTGTGTTTTTTTCAATAAAAAGTCAAAAACAGCGACAGTACACTAAAATACACACTATAAAAATACGAAAAAGAAGACCGATTCGTGCCAGGTTTCTTAGTGAAACAGCAGAAAACAGGGATTTTTCAGGTGATCATAAATAATTGCTCCTTTAAAATCAGTGTGATATGATGATAAAAATGGGTTTGGGGCTGGTTCTGCCTGCAAAACCACACTGAAAAAAGGAAAACCCGATCTTGAAAAGGAGGTTGTAACATGAAAAAGAATTCAAGGCTGAAATCGTTTTTTGCCATACTTCTGGCGGTATCTATGATATTCCAGCAGTCCAGTCTGACTGTCCTGGCAACAGACGATACCTACGTTGAGGACGCTGCGGCAACGCCAACTCCGTCTGAAAGCGAAGCAGAAGCATACGCAACGGAGGGAGCGGAACCGGTTGCTGAGAAACAGGAAGAACCTCAGCAAGTGCAGGAAACTCCTGCTGCGGAACAAACTCAGGAGCCAACGGAAGCACCTGCCGAGCAGCCAACAGAAGCGCCAGCAGAGCAGCCAACAGAGGCGCCTGCAGCAGCTCCGACAGAAGCACCTGCAACAGAGCCCACAGCGGCACCAGCAGAAGTGACGGAAGTGCCTGCAGCACCGGAAGCTACAGCAACACCAGCTGCTGAGGCAACTGCAACTCCTACACCAGAAGTCAGCGCGTCCCCAAGTGAGACACCAACACCGGAGGTTACGGAGACACCTGCTGAGACTACAGAATTTTCTGATGTGTCAGTAGACAATGCAATTGCTAATGTAAGTCTTTCTACACCAATCAGTGAAAAGGCAGTTTTGGTTGCGAAACAGTATGATGAAGATTCAGAGTATTTTGATAATGCAATCGGTGCAGTAATGAACTGGGCAGGACAGAATAATCTGGCACTTACTGAGGCAGTTGTTTATGATCTGCATTTTGAAAATGAAGATGGAAGTGAACTTCCGTATGGAGACAATGCAACAGTAAATCTCCAGTTTATCAATCCAATCTTAAATGATCTGGAGTATGACAATGTAGAAAATGTAAAAACATATGTACTTCATATCACAGGAAATGGTGTTCAGGATGTAAATGGTGGTATTGCTCAGAATGGAAATGGAGCAGTAACAGGTGTTACGATTCAGACGAATGGATTTTCTCCGTTTGTGATAATAAAGGCAGGAGAGGCTCTCACTACTGGAGAGGGCTCCACTGTTGGAGAGAATTCCACTATTAATATTAGTACTCTTCCTAGCGCATGGATCAAAACAGAAAGTGTTCAGAAAAAAACAAATGAAGTGTGGGCTGATATCAGCCAAAGTGAAAGTCTGGATCAGAACAGTGTTTATCGTTTAAATGTTACATATGAAATTCCTAATACTGAGAAGCCAACAAGTGACATAAAATATGAATACTCGTTACCACCTGTTTTTAACTCAGTTCAGTCTTCTGGAGATATTTTAAATAACAGTAACGAGCTAATGGGTACTTATAATGTGACTGATGGAAAGATTGTGCTGGATATTTCTGCTGCTGCAATTACTTCCTTATCGAATCTCCAAGGTTTTTTCAGCTGTGAATTTAAATTTGATAAAACTCAAATCACAACTAACAAAACAATTACTGTAGTATATCCGGTTACACATAAGACAGAGGTATTCCAGTTTCAGGAGGATACCAATAGCTACTTAACTACTGAGAAAAAGCAGTTAGATGTAGATTATAAAAAAGGAAAAATAAAATATCAGATTTCTGTTAAGGCAAGTGATGCGGAGAATAACGTGGTTATTAAAGATCAGCTTGGTGATGGACTTTCCTTTGACAAAACTAGTGTTATAGTAAAAAAGAACGACTCCAAAGTGAATATAACGCCAGTCTATTCAACAGATGAAAAAACAGCAATCTTTAATTTGGGAGATATGACGGCTAACGATAATTATGTAATCGAATATTGGACATCAATTATCAACTATAACAGTATGTATAATAATGGAAATAATGAAGTTACTATTACAAAGAGCAATTCATATACATACCAGTCAGAAGGAAAAAATGAAATATCCGGGAATCAGGTTATAAATACATTTACAAAAAAATGGGTAACAAAGAACGGAAGTTATAATTCTGAGGAGAAATCAATTGACTGGACAATTACCATAAATGAGGGAAGTCCGTTAAATATCAATGGTGCCGTTATTAAGGATGTTCCTGGTGTGAATGTCTCAATTCCGGATGATACCGTTGTAACTGTAAAAAGAGACGATGGAACTTCTTTTACAATTACGGGAAAACAGCTTAAAGACGGATATCAAATTACAGATACGGAGTATATGGGAAAATATGTGTTTACTTATACAACAATTTTGCCCAGCGATGTTCAATCTGTTATTGGTAACGTTAATGTAAGCAATCGTTATGAATTTAATAATGGAAAAGGTCAGAATACGACTGGTTCAAAAGAAATTGGTGTAGAGCCGATTCCTGCTGTAACAAAGGAATGCACCTATTATACAAATAATAACAATGGTGCGAATACTGCAGATTGGAAAGCAACTATAATAATCACATCCAGTGGTACACATGTATTTCATGACGAATTAAAAGATGATATGACTTTAGTGGCTGATTCTGTCAAGGTTACAGATGAGACCGGAAAAGAAGTATCAAAAGAAGTAGTGGTTGATAACGGACAAAAAAGCTTTCACATTACATTTACGGACGAGACAGTCGAAAATGGGAAACAGAAAAAATATATAATTACCTATAAAAGCAATTACGATTATAATAAAATACCTACTACTGGTACTGTGTCAAATACCAGATATACTTATCATAATCAATGTAAATTAGATGATAATCCTTGGGTGGAGGCGAAATTTACAGTACAGGGAGGTGAAATATTTAATAAACAATCAGCTGATGGAGCTGAATATGACGCTGTAAATAAGACAATTAAGTATAAAATAGTGGTGAATTGGGCAAATATTGATTTCTCGGGAAAAGAAATTGTAGTGAAGGATGTACTTCCGGAGGGAACAGCTTTTGACTGTATTGACAGCATGTTTAAAGTAGTTCATGGAAATGGTGGAAGGGTAGATTATCCGACGGTCGATAATCCCAGCAGTGTTGTAACTGTTGATACATCAGAAAGTGGGGTTGTATACTTTAGGTTTGGTGATATTGGTTCAATAGGATATGGTTTTAATTATAAGCTAAAGGTAAGTGATGATTACTACAAAACCAATCAAAAAGTGGATTTTAAAAATAATGCTGCATTGCTTGTTGATGGAACGGTTGCGAAAGAAGGTTCCCATACGGTAACTGTTGAATTTAATGCACTGAAGAAAGATTCCCAGCAGTATATGGATTCAGGTAATAATAAGACTAATTTTATTAAATATATTGTTACCATTAATCCGGCTGCAGCTCAGCTTTTGCCAGATACGATGACAGCGGGGGGTCTGACATTGACAGATATTATTCCCGATAATCTGACTCTGGTTATCAACAAATCGTTTCCAATGACTTTGAAAAATATAAAAGATCAGAATGATAAACCAGCTTTAAATTATTCATATGATAGCTCTACAAGACAGCTGGTTGTACATGTACCTGATGGAAAGGCTTTGGAACTGGTATTTTATGCACAGTTATCAGGCAAAAACGGAAAAGATATAGATGTGAGCAATACCGTAAACCTTAGTGGTGGAACCTCTTACAGTGTGACATCAACAGATAATAAAAAATATCAGATTGTTCAGTCTTCAGCAGGATTAAATGGAGACGATCAGCACATCAGATTGAAGAAAACCCGGGAAGATGCGAGCACTGCTTTGGCAGGTGCGAAATTTGATATTGTAAAGGTTAACATTAGCGATGATGGGGCTGTAACTACTGAAACGCTAGGAAACAACTTGGAGGTTGATGCCAACGGTAGTCTGGTTTATCCAAGAGAAAATAGCAATGATCAGGCTTTGCTTGCGGATACATTGTACTATTACCAGGAAGTGGAGGCGCCGCAGGGATATCAAAAAGATTCTACAAAATATTATTTCTGGAATCCGGGAAATGCTAAAGAACAGTTAAAGACTAAAATTCAAAATGCTGTGAACTCTGGAAAGCTTGATTCGAATACACAGAATGCAAACACTAATTTGTATGGAGAGATTATTGTGACGAATAAGCTTGTTCCTCCAACAGCGACACCAGTGCCGACAGCGACACCAACACCAGTGCCAACAGCGACACCGACACCAGTGCCAACAGCGACAGCGACACCAACACCGATGATAGAGGCAACGGGTGAGCTGAAAGTGGATGCGGTAAAGAAATTGGTTTCAGCAGAAACTCCGCTTCAGGCAGGTCAGTTTGAATTCGAACTTATTGAAATTAAAGACAAAACAGAGAATGTAATCCAGACTCAAAGCAATGATGCAGAGGGAAAAGTAGAGTTTGCTCCGATTAGTTATCAGCTTAATGGAGAAAAGAACGATCTTGGTACCCACAAGTACAAAGTACGGGAAGTAAAAGGTGACGCAGCAGGTTACACCTATGACGACACCATCTACACAATCAACGTAACCGTAGAAGACGCAGGCAACGGTACCTTAACCGTAACCCCAGTCATCCATTCCTCCGAGGCAACTTCCGAGGATGCCACTGTAACAGGTATGGAATTTACCAACACATACACCACATCTGGTCAGATCGCTCTTGGTGCAACCAAGACTCTGGAAGGCCAGACACTGGAGGAAGAGCAGTTCAGCTTCCAGGCAACAGAAATGGATGCAGATGGAAAGGCAGTAGAAAATGGTTACAGCGAAACTGTGAAGAATGCTAACGGCGGCGCCATCACATTCCCAATCATCACATATAAGGAATCCGGAACCCATTATTACCAGATCACTGAAGTAAAAGATGAGAAACCGGCATACCAGTATGATGAAAGCAAATACGTTGTAAAAGTAGACGTAACAGACGACAATGCAGGCAAGTTAACAGCGAAAGTTACTTCTGTTACAAAGAACGGCGAACCTGTAAAGAGTGAAGACCTCACTGGAGCAGTTACCTTCACTAACACCTACAGTGCTTCCGCTGACCTTGAACTGAAAGCCCAGAAGTCCATGAAGGTAGAAGCTGAACAGCTTGGAACCTTCGAATTCGAACTGAAAGATGCAGATGGCAAGGTAATTGAGACAGTCAAGAACGACGAAAAAGGTGCAATCAGCTTCAGCAAGCTTTCCTATACAGAGAAAGATGCTGGCAAGACCTTTACCTACACCGTAAACGAAAAGCTCCCATCAGAGGCAGACACCTACGTATACGACAAGACTGTTTATACAGTAACTGTAAATGTAGAAGACAACCGTGACGGAACTCTGAAGCTTACCACCAAGGTAAATGGAGAAGATTACACCGAGACAGCCATGAAATTTGTCAACGATACTACCAAGGTTACCATTTCCAAGGTAGACGACACAACCCTGAAAGCTCTTGCAGGAGCAAAACTTCAGGTAGTAGATGACCAGGATAAGGTTGTGGAAGAGTGGACCTCAGATGGTACACCACATGTGCTCACAGCGAAACTTGTTCTTGGCAAGACCTACAAACTGGTTGAGGCAGAAGCACCATTGGGATATGAGATTGCAGAGCCGATCACCTTCACTGTTGATGCAGATGACACCAAAAATGCAGTTGAGATGAAGGATGCCATGACAAAGAGCAAGACCGCTGCAATTGAGATCACCAAGGAACTGAAGCTGAACGATGCACTTGCAGGCGCTAAGGACATGACCTTCTACGCAGCACTTTTCGCAGATGCAGAATGCACAATTCCTGCTTCTGATGTAAAAGCACTTGAGTTTAAGAATGCATCTTCTTCCACAGTTACCTTTATCAATCTGGATCTTGGAAGAACCTACTATGTAAGTGAGACAGATGTAACCGGAAAAGCAATTGATTCAGGCATGACGCCGGATGAAAAGGTTTATGTACCGGTTTATCCACAGGGACAGGCAATCACCGTAACTGAGGATGGCGCAAAGAGCAGCATCACGTTCGAGAACCAGTTCAGCGAATGGCCGGATGGATTCTACAAGATCGCGACTCTGAATGTAACCAAGAAGCTTCTTGGTGCAGATGGAAATGCCCTGGAAAGTGATGAGATTTTCTATGCAGGTATCTTTGATGACAAAGAGTGCACAACTCTTTCCACAAGAACGGAGAAGAACATCCTGACACTTGATCTTGCAGGAGGCTCCACAGTATCTGAGAGTACACAGGCAGTTGTAATACCGGATGAATCCTTTACGCTCTATGTTGCAGAGACAGATGCAGAAGGAAATCTGGTAGGTGGTACAGACGGATTCAGATATGCAGTAACTGTTGAAAATGGAAATGTACTGTTTGATGAAAATAATCTCAATGCAGAGGTAACCATCATCAACCAGGAACAACCGGAAGCAACACCTACTGTAACTCCTGAGGAGACAATAACTCCTACACCAACCCCAGGCACCTCCACAGGTGTTAAGACAGGTGATGACACACCAATCGGCTTCTATATGGCATTGCTCTTTGTTGCAGCTCTCGCAATCGAAGAAACAACCAGAAGACGCCGCAAAAAAGAACAGGATTAACAATCACAATTAAATAATCAGAACCGCCCCTGCAGGAAGAATCCTACCAGATTCGCCCGCAGGGGCGGTTCTTTTTAAAAGAATTTTGTTGTAGTAAGATACTTTTTTGTGTGTTATACTAATGCAAGAAGTTGAAGATGCTCCGGAATTATCAGCTGCATTGTATAAAGCTTTTTAGAGCCTGTTTGAAAAATCATTCCCGCAATCT
>ENA-OOZX01002053-OOZX01002053.1-human-gut-metagenome-genome-assembly--contig:-NODE-2053-length-11289-cov-2.288499_pt1 | contig 11289 bp, 9 predicted proteins | sample MGYA00241048_ERZ501412 | MGnify/ENA primary metagenome ERZ501412 (study PRJEB25962, sample SAMEA2042518) | human gut metagenome | biome: human gut; feature: human-associated habitat; material: faeces... | reverse complement strand
AAATGGCATAAATATACTTTCATAATTAAAGCTGCCTATATAAGTTTTATTTTGTAATTTAGATATAATAATTGCATATATGTATGACATTATCCATGCTGCTAATCCAATTATAATCCATTTTATTCTAACTTTTTTAGTTTCAAATTTTTCTTTATTTTCAAATAAATATCCTCCAAGCATAAAGAATATTAAAAAATTTCTGTTATACAGTATTTGAAATTTTGATATATATGTTATGATTATTTTTATACCTTCAAATTTAATTTTTGTGTTTATTAAATTTGATATTAAACTTAACAAGTTTGTGAACATTGTAAATATTAATAGTATTATAAAAAAGTAATTATATACTTTTTTGTCATTATCATGTACTATTTTTAACACAGGATATATTAAATATAGTGCTATTAAATTCTGTAAAAACCATAATACTCCTGTATATTTGTTATTAATATCTGTTATAAATATATTTTTTATTATTCCTATTATTTTTAATGGTTCTTTGTATATTAATTGTATTGATATTGTTAATATAATTGACCATATTACTAATATTGCAAATATTTTTAATGTTTTTAATAAATGTTTTTTAAAATCAAATTGTTTTCTATTAATTAGTAAAAATCCATTTACTAAAATAAATATTGCAACTCCTTCACATAATATTCTTATAAAATATTGAATATAAGTTGATATTTTATTATCTTTTATAAAGTCTGTTATAAATAGTTGTGAATGTAAGGCTATAACCATTATTATGGCTATTGTTTTTAGTAAATCTATATTTGCATACCTCTTTTTTTCCATTTTTTTAACCTTTTCCTTCTTATATATTGCTAAAATTATTTTTTGTCTCTTTCAAAAATTGTCTTATATGGTAAAACTCCATTATCATTATGCAAAATATTTGTATATATAAGCATACCACTAAAAGCTAGTACTATACATGCATAAGTTATTGTTTTTATTGCTTTTCCTGATATATTTTTATTAATTTTTGTTTTTATTTTTTCTGCTATTTCTTCATAATTTGTTATATTAAAGAAATATGGTATTGATAATATTTGGAATGCACTAAAATATATCATTATTCTCATAAATTGTGTATGTACAACTCCTGACACACTAAATAATAATGTTATTCCTTGTATATTTAAAAAAGTAACTCCCTCTTTTTCTAATTTTCTGTTTTGCCTTTTTTCATAATAATAAATAATACTAAACCATAAATACACTATTAAATTTTCCGCTATTGTTATTATTGATAAATCTCCTTGTGCAAATTTTCCTGTTAAATAAATACTGAATCTAGTATTTTTTATTATTGGTGCAAGTATTGTCATTATATTTTTATTCAATATTAAAATCAATGCACTTACTGGTAAAACCCATTTTATATTTATAATATTTTTTCTAGTTAAAAACATTATTGCAAAACATACTATACTTGATGAATGCATTAAAAACGCTAATATTCCACACAAAACAAACAAACTATATGCTTTTTTTCTATTTTCAAACATCAAAAATTGATATCCAAGCAATATAAAAGCTACTGCTATATATTGTCTTACTAAATTTAATGTTCCAAAGAAATATCCTCCTAAGAAAAATATTATTACACTTAAAATCGAATTTGATGATTTTTTATATATAACTTCAAAAACTATTGATAATATTATTAGTGAAGTTACTATAAATAATAAATACGCATCTTTTGTAAAAAATAAGCAAACATAATCTATTGCTTTAAATCCTATTTCTAAATCCTCTACATCTATTCCTTTTTGTAACATCCTGTAATTTTCTACATATCTTTTTGTATAATCTGTTCCCACCTGATATCTTAATGCTGATACTAACAGCATTGGTATTACCGCTAGTACTAATAATATTACTTTAATTTTTGTATTTTTTACTTTTGTCTTTGCTAAGTATATTAATAATATTGTAATTAAAAAACTTATTATATATATGTACATTACATCCATTCCTTTCTATTTTCCTTCAAATACTTTTTAATTAATTCTATTAGTTTTTTTGCTATATATATACCATGACATTTTAAAAATATTTAATCCAAAAAATGACAAAAGTATTGCTATTTTATCTCTTTTAGGAGTATCTGTATATTTCAGAACATCACTTCTTTTTTCTTTTATTTTTTTATATGTTTCTTTTTCTCTCTTTTTATCTCTTGGATTTGTAAATAACAACAATCTTAATATTCTAAAATTTGCATATAAATCAAATCTGTTAACAGCCTCTTTTAAGTCTGGATACTTTTCTTTTATATATGCTAACATCTCATCAGTATTTTTTATATAGTCCAATTCATTTTTATTAAACCCTTTCATCTTTGAAATCGAATCTGGTCTTGTACAATAAAAATAACATTTTTTATTACCTGTTGCTATTTTATCGCATTTTTCAATTAATTTATATGTAGTTGCTGTATCCTCATATACCACACCTTTTGGATATCTAATATCTTTAAACAATTCTGTTTCATATAATTTTGAATATGCAGATACATCACTTTTTTGTGCAAATAATATTTTGTAAAATAAATCTCTTTTTGTAAGTATTTCTATATTCTCTACAAATTGTGTTTCCATCTCAGTTTCTTTTTCTATATTTACTACTTGAGTTTCACAAGTTGACATTTTTGTATTATTTTGCTTTAACAAATTATACATATATTCAACATAATCTTCTGAAACATAATCATCTGAATCAATAAATGTTATATATTTTCCTTTAGCTATATCAATTCCCGCATTTCTTGCATCAGATAATCCTCCATTTTCCTTATGTATTACTTTTATTCTGGTATCTTTTTTTTCATATTCATCACACTTTTTAGGACAATTATCTGGTGATCCATCATCTACTAATATAATTTCTAAATTTTTATAAGTTTGATTAATCACACTTTTTACACATTTATCTAAATAATTTTCTACCTTATAAATTGGTATTACTATTGTTATTAAATCTTCCTCCATTTTTGCTATCCTTTCTTATATAAAAAAGCAAAAAAAATTTAAAAATCTTATATTTTTTTCATTTTGTATAAATTATTACAATCTTTAATTATACTAATTTCTAAAAACTTTTTTCATATTTTTTTCCAGTAAATTTTGCCATTAAAAATGAAAATCCTTTTTTAAACCAGTTTATTTTTTGCATATCTATAACTTTTACTTCTTCATATTTAAAATTATTTTTATTTATCCATACATCTAGTAATAATTCAGATATTCTTCCATAAAATCTTGCATGAAAATTATCAAATTTACTTACATCTACTCTTTTTTCCAATTCAAATAAAATATCAAATAACCATTCACAATATTGATTTAATATTTCTTTTTTCATTATAAACATATTAAACATGTGTGCAGATGTTCTTTTATGTAATTTATTAAATTCTTCTAAATATTCAGGATATTTTTCTTTTATTATTTTTTGTGTTTCTGCTAATGGCTCTATATACATAGTATGTTCATAGTGTGAATACAAGTTTTCTATATAATACTTTCTTTTTTTAGGTAATATTATATCTACATTTTTTAATTTTTCTTTTATCTGTTTTTCTGTTAAAACTACTTTAAATTTTTCATCTTCCTCTTTTGGTATTTTTTTACTTTCTGTAAAATATCTTCTATAATGCACCAATCCTATATATTTAGCATTTAAATTTTTCCATGCCCAATATAACCCTGTTAATTCACAATAATTTGGATTTTTTATTGATATATTTTCTCCTGTATTATCTTGTGTATATCCATCTATTTTTTCTTTTCCTTCAGCACCTACCTGTACTGGTAAATATATATTTTCCGCAGGTTTTTGATACTTTTTATGTGATGCTATAATTATTTTTATTTCTTCCAATTTTATCTCCCCATCTTGTTTTATTTTTACCTTTTTTATATCATATTTCTACAAAAAATGCAATATAAAAAAACTAATTACCAATCTCTTTTTTAGTAATTAGTTTTTTATATAAATTTACAAATTTTTATATCAAATATTTTTAAAATCTGCTTCTTATAATATTTTTTTACTTAAATCTAATGCCTCTTGTATAACTTTATCCATATCATAATATTTATATTGTCCTAGTCTACCTCCAAATATAACTTTAGAATCTTTATCAGCTAATTCTTTATATTTTTCATATAATTTATTATTTTTCTCGTTATTTATTGGATAATATGGTTCCTTTTCTTTATTCCATGTATCTGGATATTCTCTTGTTATTATAGTCTTTTTCATAACTTGTCCTTCTGGCATTTTTCCTAAACTTGCACCATATTCAAAATGTTTATGTTCTATTATTCTTGTATATGGTATTTCATATTCTGTATAATTTACAACCGCATTTCCTTGATAATTTTCCTCTTCTAACTCTTCTGTTTCAAATCTTAAACTTCTATACTCTAGCTCTCCAAATTGATAATTATAATACTTATCAATTTGTCCTGTAAATATTATTTTTTCTGCAATGCTTTCTAATTCTTTTCTATTTTCAAAAAAGTCACAATTTAATTTTACTTCTATACCATCTAGCATTTTTTCTATTATTTTTGTATACCCACCTACAGGTATCCCTTGATATAAATTATTAAAGTAATTATTATCATATATAAATCTAACAGGTAGTCTTTTAATTATAAAACTTGGTAATTCTGTTGCTTTTTGTCCCCATTGTTTTTCTGTATATCCCTTGACTAATTTTTCATATATAGTTTTTCCTACTAAACTTATTGCTTGCTCTTCCAAGTTCTTAGGTTCTGTTATTCCTGCTTCTTTCTTTTCCTGTTCTATTTTTTCTTGTGCTTCCTTTGGTGTTACTACTCCCCAAAGTTTATTAAATGTATTCATATTAAAAGGCATATTATATAACTCATTTTTGTATCTTGCTACTGGTGAATTTGTGTATCTATTAAATTCTGCAAATTGATTTATATAATCCCATACTTCTTTATTACTTGTATGGAATATATGTGCTCCATATTTGTGTACATTTATTCCATCCTTGTTTTCTGTATATATATTTCCTCCTATATGTGTTCTTTTATCTATTACTAATACTTTTTTTCCTTTTTTATTTGCTTCATAAGCAAATATAGCTCCAAATAATCCTGAACCCACTACTAAATAATCATACATTTTTTCTATTCCTCCAAATACTTTTAAATTTATTATATAATAATTTTAACATACTATTAAAGCAAATGTTATAAATAATTGCAATAATTATTTAATACTAATAAAATTAGATTTGCCGTATAATAATTAAAAATAATCACTATTAAAAATACACATCCTATTAATATATCTATTTTATTATATTTTATACTTATACTTTTTCTAATTTCAAAAATTCTATATACAAGAATTACAAAAAAAGAAACAACTGTAGAAATAGAAGCAGCATATAATCCTATTTCTCTTATACACACTATATTTATCCCTGCATTTAAAAATGCACCTACAGTTGAAGATATCCCCACTTGTTTTGTCTTTTTTAAAGCTATATAAAGTCCTCCATAAAATGAGACTAAACAACTTAATATCACTCCTATAAACAATATAGGCATTTGATTATATCCACTACTAAACTTATCATCTATTAATATTTTAAATAATAGCGGTGAGAAAGCTATCAAAATTATAATAGCACCAAAACAAAACGAAAACAAACTATTTATTAACTTACTATAATAAACATTACTATCTTCTTCATCTATAGTTCTAGCAGCTAATTCAGTCCATGCCAAATTAAATGCATTATAAAACGTAACTAATAAATTTGGAATTTTAGCAGCCGCAGCATAAATTCCATTATATGCTGCACCAAGGAAATACGTTATTATCAATCTATCTGATAGATTTACAATCCATAAAGATATTGAACTTGGTATCATTGGAGCAGAATATTTAAGCATTTCATTTAAAATATTAATAGAAAATTCTTTTATCTTTATAACTCTATTTAACTTTAAATTTAAAAAAATAAATATTGTTGCAATAAAATATGATATTGATAAAATTATTAATACTGATTTTATATTAACAAAATGCATATTAACTGCCAATAATAATATTATCATATTAATTGTAGAATATATTATTACCGCTATTGAATATATAAGATTTTTCCCATATCCTCTTGCAATTTGTCCAATTACATCATATATTGATTCAAAAAAATACAAAACCATTGCCAATATTAATAAATCTAATCTCTGATTTGCTTTTGCTCCAATAATAACTACTATAGCAAATATACATAATGAAAGTACAAATACAAAAAATACTGATGTCGATATATATTTTTTCTGCTTTTCTTGTCCTTCACTAATCATAAACCTAAATACCGCTTGTTGAACTAATAGTGTCATTATTGGTAGCAATAAACTTGCAAAAGATATTATTAAATCATATATTCCATAATCTTCAGTAGAAAATGCTTTTGTAAGTATTGGTAATGTAATTATTGCTATTAACTTTGGAATAAATTGGCCAATTGTTAAAATAATAGTGTTTTTAGCCAATATTTTATTCTTTGTCATTTTTTTATTTTTCACTCCTTAATAATTCTTTTTGCTTTATTGTTTCTTCTGATAATTCTAGGCACCTTTCTTTAATTTTTTTTCTTAAGTCTTCACCCTTCTCAATATCTTCCCTAGCTTTTTTTATAATCTCATTAATTTCATCTGCATTTGGTAGTACATTATATTCCTTAATTTCATCATATTTTAATAATTCTTGCACACTTCTTGTTTTATGAGAATTAGATGACATAAATATACATGGTGTTCCTCCTAAAGAAGATAAAATTGCAGGATGGTATCTTCCAGAAATAAACACCCTAGAATTCGCCAAAATTTTGCCAACAGCTAATATTGGAGTATCAATTGCAATTATCGGTGTATTTGTAATTTTAGAAACATCATTCAAAAAAGCATCTCCTTCACATACTTCTACTAAAAATATATTATACTCCTTAAATTCATTCTTTACCTTATTTACTAATTCAGAATACTTGTCTATAGCTTCTTTTTTATTTTTAGAGGCATTTCCAACAGCAGATGAACCTGATATGCATATATATGGTTTTGAAAAATCAAATTCATAAAATGCCTCATCTGTTGCCCCTTGTATTCCCATAACATATTTTCCATTTGTAATCCTAAAATCATCATTTATCATTTTATACCAAGAAAATAATGCATCTGGATAATGCTTTAAATTTATATTCTCAAAATTTTGCTGTGCATATTTATATGAATATTGTTCTCTTACAGAAATAACCTCTGCTTTACTAAATATAGGTTTTAACAATTCTATAGTTTTTCTATTTTCATCAGAATAAGGATCTTTAGATAACATACCATTTAAGAAATATACCTTTTTCCCCATTTTTTCTGCCCAATACATTAGCATTGCTTCTATCATACATTCTCTCCATGGTGGAGTAGCAAAAATAAAAGAACCTTCTCCATTTACAACCAATGCATCAAAATCATATTGCCTTAAGTCAAAATCCTTTAAATGTGGATTTGCAGGAATACATTTTATTAAGTTTTTTATTGATTTATCAAAATCATAATTTATAAAATCTGCACTACTAAAATAATAATGACCTCTTCTAAAAAATCTATTAACAGTATATAAAACTTTTTTTAAATGCTCCCAATACTTAAATTTAGCTAATTTTTTATACATCCATGCTGGAATCCATCTTAAAAAAAACAATTCTCCTGTATCTACATTTGTATAATCCCCATATATTCTACCTACAATCTCATTTTCTTCTGAAATTATTTGAGATAATGCTGTACTAGTAGCTCTACAACCAAAATTTCCTCTATGCCTATTATCTCCCACATAAACTATTTTCATTTTTTCTCTCCTCTCAAATTTATTTTTCAAGTTTAAAATTAGATAAATATTGACTATTCTTTCCAAGTTTTTCTTCCAAACCATCTTTTAATGCATCCTCATACATCTTTGAAACCTTACAATAATAATCATTTTTCTTTATTTCAGCCAAAATCTTTCCACCTAAAATCATTTTTTTCATTTTAAAAATATTCTTAATCAAAACTAACTTCGAATAATATTTTTTTATTATCACTATTTGATTTCTTAATCCATAATACGATTTCCATGAAAATCCTGCATTTGCAACTAATTTTGTCTTATGATTTAATATTGCTGTATTAATATTTCTAATTTTACTATATTTTAATATTCTTAAAGAATATTCCGTATCATCAAACCATATAAAAAAGTCTTTTTCAGGTAAACCTATTTTTTTTATAATCTCCATAGATACATATAATCCACAAAATGTTGATAATTCATAATCAAAATATTCTTTTTTATATTCTTCTTCTTTACTATCTAAACATTTAAATCCTCTTTTTAAATGTTTTCTATGTTCTCCTTGAATTTTCCCATCTGTCATTACTGTTCCAGAAAATGCATATATATCTTTATCATTTTTTATATGTTTTGCTATTTCATCATTATAATTAGCATCCAAAATTGCATCATCATCAATTAACAATAAATAATCCAAATCATAATTTAAAGCTATTTTAATTCCCTCATAAAAGCCACCTGAACCACCTAAATTTTCTTTTGAGTTTATAACCATAATATTATCATAAGCTAAATTATTTAGAAATTCAGTTGTTCCATCTGTACTTGCATTATTTATTACAAATATTTTATCAAATTTTAATACTTGATTTATACAATTTGCTATACATTCTTTTAATAGTTCTATTCTATTATAAGTTACTATTACTACTCCTAATTTCATCTTTTCCCCTTCTTTTTCTTACATATTTACTTAACTCATTAAAATATAATGGTAATATTATACCTGAAACTGTATATACTATCCAAATATAATTATTTTTAAAAGCTACTGGAAATTCTGCTATTAAAGACCTATCTTGATTTAAAATTAGCACACCTATTATATTTATTACTTTAAACGCTATAAAATGTAATATTAGTATTGGCATTGTATTTTTACCAATATACTGTAAAATTTTAGCTATCTTATTATTTTTGGAAACAAAATATGCTAACTCATATACAAAATACCATCCTGCTATTGATACTGAAATGTAATATGCAATATTTGTATACTCATTTTTTGCCAATTCAATATTTCCACATTTATTCAAAATTACTAATATCACAAAAGATACAATAAATTTTATACAATTTATTATACCATAAGCCTAACAAAAACGAAATATCCTCTATGGTTATTATACACCATAGAGGATATGACAATGATTATATTAAACTTTGAAACAAAAGGATTTAATAAACCTTAGTCTTTCAAGAAATATATAACAAGTAAAAATTTGTACACCAAAAAAATTTATATTTTTTTGTATTAGACCATAGCCCATTCCAAGAAATATTATAGATAATGCTATTTGAATATATTCTCTTGTTTTCTTTTTACAATTTCTAATTGCAAATTCTATTATTGCATATATAATAGAAATAAAAAACAATATTGGTAAAAACCATGTTGCTCCCAGCATTTCTGTATTTCCTCTAAATAATATTATTTTTATTATATTAACTATTATATCTTTAACACCAAAATAACTATGGTTCATATTATCATACAAATTCAAACTAATAAAAACATTATTTAATAACACACAAATTATATTTCCTATTACAAATGGAACATACAATCTTTTTATTTTTAGTATAATAAATTTTTTTAAGCTTTCCTTATCTTTTACATGCTCTTCTTTAAAAAAGTAACCTGATAATATAAAAAATATTATTAAATGAAATAAATATAAAAAATGTGTATACGGAAAAGCAGCATGTCCTAATACAATCAATATAATTCCCAAACCCCTTAAAACATCCATCTGTGTTTCTCTTACTTTCAACTGCTTTTCCTCCTCTTTTCAAATAAAACAATAATTATTAACCAAAAAAGTGGAAATATATAATAATAATCAAACAATGGTGAAACTTCAACTGTTAAAAACATAGCAATACATATAAAAGCTCGTATTAATATTGATATTATTCCCTCCTTTTGTTTGCCCAAAGTATTTATTTTTTCTACTAACATTCCTCCAAGTAATGAAATAAATAGTGTTCCAATTTTTCCAAAATCGTAAATTGAATATCCTATAGCTGTTTCCCAAAATACTTTTATTCCTGGTGTCCCTGCATTAGATGCAATCTGTTGTATTGCATTAGTCACATTCGTAAAATTCATTCCCATAAAGTCCGGTAAAAGCCTAGATATGTAATGTAATTGATAAAATCCAAATAGGTATGGTCCATTATATTTTTCAAAAATAAGTGAAAATTTACTTAATTGAGAAGAATAATAAAATATTATATTTAATATTAAACTACCAACTTTACCACCTTTATAATAAATATTTTCTAAATATTCTGGAAATTGACAATCTGTACTCCATTTAAACATTTGAATTGTTGCTTCTTGTGATGACCCATATCTACTATTAGATAAAAATATTAAATAAAACATCATTAACAATAAACATATTCCAAGAAATCTCAATATTTTTTTGTACATTTTTCCTTCTAGTCCTAATACCTTTTTACCATAATAACCACAATAAAAAAGTACAATAATTGTTGATACAAAGAAAATCATTAAAGCATCTCTACCAGAAATAACTATTCCTGGTATATTATATATTATACCAGACATTATGCCATACCATGTCATCTTTTTTTCACTTAATATTGCATAAGCCAATTCATATAACCAAATAACCAATGAAGAATTTGAAAAAAGTAACAAAATTGTTGCTATTCCATTTGTATTTATATTTCTAGTTACACCTATTTTTATATTATTTATTTTGATTATATATATTGTATATATTATCACACTAATAAAAGCGATAACAAATAATGGTAAAAAATTAGTTTTTCTAAAAACTTCTATTTTATTTTTTTCATCTTTATCTATTTTATTTTCTTTTACATTCTTTTTTACAATATACTGTCCAACAAAAAAAATTGCTAAGCATAAAATAATATATCCAAAACTATATAGATTCAAATTAAACTTATACTTAATACCCGAAAAGAAATAAAGAATAAATATAGTCATCCATGATACAAAAATCCAAAATCTACCATTTAAAATTAATTCATATTTATTTTTTTTTAGATAAAAAAGATATATACCCAAAATAGCTAATATAATTAAAATAAATTTCATTATAA
>ENA-OOZX01002051-OOZX01002051.1-human-gut-metagenome-genome-assembly--contig:-NODE-2051-length-11300-cov-3.391996_pt1 | contig 11300 bp, 8 predicted proteins | sample MGYA00241048_ERZ501412 | MGnify/ENA primary metagenome ERZ501412 (study PRJEB25962, sample SAMEA2042518) | human gut metagenome | biome: human gut; feature: human-associated habitat; material: faeces... | reverse complement strand
TCTCGGAAGGCACGTGCAGACCTTTCGTCATGGCCTCCTACCTTTCTTTCGGGCCCTTGTCAGGGCCGATTCGTTAGCGCCCCTCCGTGTGAGGCGTTATTGCTGACGACATATTTATATCCAAAATCAGTCCATACTTCCACCTCGCCCCCGAACGGTTTTATATGAGGGGTGAACGGCATACACATATACTTCACGCATGGCACACTTTGATTTAATAAAGTTTATTTACGTGCTTAAACGCGTTTTCAATCCAGATAGCAAATGGAACTAAACTTTATTAAACCACCCTCAAATTGCATATTTCCAATAAAGCTATGAATAGAATTAGCGATTCATACCGCGTCTCAACCATTTTCATTTTTATTCAGAAAAAAGTTTGTCCTATTCATTTCTGGTAACAAATGACCGTTTACCAGACGCTTGATACCGTTCACCGGAAGCTCAGTATAAGGCCCATCGGATACCGGCTCGCCTTACGGCCTCATTTTTAACAACTTGACTTCTCGGTATAGAAAAACAGTCCCGCTCCCCTCATGGGAAACGGGACTGTTATCGATAATCGTAGACAGATTTGAGCGGTTTTGAGAGCCGTCGGAATCCTAGCGATCGAACTCCGCCAGCGCCTCGCCCAAAAGCCTCAGGCCCTCGCGCAGAACGTCCTCGCTCGCGCAGTAGCCCAGGCGTGCGCCACAGGGAAGCTCAAAGCGGCTGCCAGGTACCAGCAGCACTCCCCTCTCGGACAGCAGGCGCTTGCAGAACTCCTCGTCATCCTCGGGAATGTCCAGCTGGATAAACGAGGTGGACACACCCTGCGGGGCCGTCCAGGAGACACGCTGCTGCGTATCGATCCAAGCCTGCGCGATATCGCGGTTGCCAAACACGATCTTGCGATTGCGCTCGAGGATCTTGTCCTTGTGCTCGAGCACATAGGTCGCCAGGGCGTCGTTGAACACGCCGCCGCAAATCATGGTGTAGTCGCGGTAAGTGCGAATGTGGTTAATACCTCTTCGTCTGCCACAACCCAGCCCACGCGGGCCGCAGGCGTCGAATAGGTCTTGGACACCGAGTTGGTGACGATGGCTTTCTCGTACACGTCGGCCATCGACATAAAGTCCTCGGTGTTCTCAAGCGGCAGGTACACCTCGTCGCAAAGAACATAGGCGCCCACCGAGCGGGCGATCTCGGCAATCTGGCCGAGCGTATCGGCATCGAGCACCGTTCCGATGGGGTTCGATGCGTTGTTGATGCAGATGAGCTTGGTATCGGGACGCACCAGACGCTTGAGCTCCTCGATATCGGGCTTCCAGCCGAGTTCCTCGCGAAGCTCCCAATACTCGACCTCGGCGCCGAGCGTACGCGGAATCTCGTAGAGCGGCGCATAGGTAGGCCACTCGGCGATAACGTGGTCGCCGGGCTCGACTACAGCCATGATGGCGTTGAGGTTAGCGCCCGTGCAGCCATTGGTCTGAAGAATGTGATCGGGATTGACCTCGCGACGATACAGCTCGGCAACCTCGGCCTTAAACTCCGGCGAACCCTCGATCCAGCCGTAGCTCATCTTCTCGCGGTCCAGGCGTTCATAGAACGTGGCGCCGTCCTGCTCGTCGAGCGCGCGAAGCTCGCCCATGGTAAGCGACGAAATCGTCGACTGGGCGATATCCCACGTGGCGCTCTTCTCCCAAACGTTAAGCCATTCCTCAACGCCGATTGCCTTGATATCCATGGCCAAGCTCCTTACAAAAGCAGTCATCCAATCGTATTGACGTTCCTCATACAAGAATGGGGCGGTGCGAAAACCCGCACCGCCCCATTGGGAGACATCTAATGGCAGCTAGATGTATGTATTAAGACCTATACGGGTCCTTGAAGACCTTAGAGGTCCTCGCGCCAGAAGGGCATGCTCATGCAGCGCGGGCCGCCGCGGCCGCGGGAGAGCTCGGCGGAGGGCACGACGAGAAGGTCCAGGCCCTCCTTGTACAGCACGTCGTTGGTGACGGTGTTGCGGGCGTAGACGCAGATCTTGCCGGGCTCGACGCACAGGGTGTTGGAGCCGTCGTTCCACTGCTCGCGGGAGGCCGCGATCGGGTCGCCGCCGCCGCAGGGGATCAGCTTGACCTGGTCGACGCCGGTGGCGTCCTCCAGGACGTGCTCGAGGGTGTCCTCGATCAGGCGGATGTTCACGTCGCCCGGGTTCTTGCCGGCGGTCAGCTCGTAGACGCGCAGGGTGCCCATGATGGCGGGGTGGATCGTGAACTTATCGACGTCGATCTGGGTGAAGACCGTGTCGAGGTGCATGAAGGCGCGCGAGACCGGGATGTCGAAGGCCAGGATGCGCTCGACCTTGGAGTCGGAGTTCCAGAAGATGTTCTGGGCCATGACGTCGATAGCGGCGGCCTGGGTGCGCTGGGAGATGCCGACGGCGAGGGTCTTCTCGTTGATGTTCAGCACGTCGCCGCCCTCGGTGTGGAACTGGCAGTCGCGGCGGAAGTACAGGGAGACGTCCTTGTAGTCGGGGTGGTACTTGAAGACGTACTTGCCGTACAGGGTCTCGCGGTTGCGGGTGACCGAGTACATGCGGTTGAGGTTGACGCCCTCGCCGACGACCGCGAACGGGTCGCGGGTGAAGTAGAGGTTGGGCATCGGGTCGATGATCAGGTCGGACTCGGACTCGGAGTTGACCAGGGAGTCGAGGGTCGTGGACGCCGTGAGGGGCAGGTCGATCTCGGCCTTGGTCATGCCGGCCATGGTCTTCTTGACGAACTCGAGGTTGTCCTCGATGGAGTCCAGCTTCTCGCGGACGATCTGCGGCATGTGCTGGCCGCGGATGCCTGCCTCGGCGATGTACTGGTCGGTGAACTCGGCGCGGGCGCCGGGGACCTGGTCGAACACCTCGGCGACGAGGTTCTCGAGGTAGAGGACCTCCACGCCCTGGTCCCTCAGGATCTGGGCGAAGGTGTCGTGCTCCTGCTGTGCGACCTCCAGGAACGGGACGTCGTCGAACAGGAGTCGCTCGAGCTCGTCGGGCGGCAGGTTGAGGAGCTCGTCGCCGGGACGGTGCAGGCAGACCTTCCTGAGCTTGCCGATCTCGGAAGGCACGTGCAGACCTTTCGTCATGGCCTCCTACCTTTCTTTCGGGCCTTACTGGCCGAATGTATCAGCGCCCCTCCGTATGGGACGCTGCTTGCTGACAGCTCTAGTTATATCCAAAAACCACCCGCAATTCCACCTCGCCCCCGAACGGTCAGCAAAGTGCGATGAACGGTATATCGCATATGATTTCCCATGATGCACTTCAGTTTCGTAAAGCAGATTTTCCTAGGTAAACGTTATTTTTCTAGGAAATCAAGATTGAACACTCAAAGTTATCCATGATTCAAAATTGCATAGTGAAAACGGTTTTCTGCATATTAATGACACTTGCCCTCGATTCGAGCTACATTCGATTATATTCAGCTTGCTATCATTCTTATTCATACATTCTCACCAGTTGAGTGAGGATATAGATCGCTTGCTCAAAGCACCGGACGTTAGTGCTTCGGATCGTCAGCGTAATAAGTAGGTAAAGATACCGTTCGCGCGATACGTCCGCGCCATAGGTCGACTAAATTGAGACAATAGGAAATAGTGTTAGGCTACCGTCCCCCGTAGGGACTGAACGGACAGATGCATATGCCGAGCAAAATCGAAAAGAAGCAAAAGGCCGCTAAGCAGCGCAAGCCGCCGCGCGACTTCTCGTACACGCAAAATCGAGAGCTCAGCTGGCTGCGCTTTGACAACCGCGTGCTCGACGAGGCCTTCGATGAGTCCGTGCCGCTGTTCGAGCGCCTTAAATTCGTCTCGATCTTCGAGTCCAACCTCGACGAATTCCTTATGGTACGCGTGGGCGGCCTGTCCGACCTGGCAGAACTCAAAAAACAGCCTGTCGATAACAAGAGCAATATGACCGCCTCCGAGCAGGTCGACGCCGTCATGGCAGAGCTGCCCGGGCTCCTTACCCGTTGGGAGTCCATCTTTAAGAGCATCGAGGGCAAGCTCGACACCTTGGGCTTTCACCGCGCCCGCATCGATTCGCTTACGCCCGAGGAGCGCACCTTTGTAACCCGCTACTTCCAGGCCTACGTGTCGCCGGTCATCTCGCCGCTGGTCATCGATCCTCGCCACCCCTTCCCCAACCTGCGCAACGGCGCGCTCTATCTGGCCTGTGGTCTGGACGGCGCCACCGACGAGGAGAGCTTACTGGGCCTTATCGAGATTCCCGCCTCGATGAACCGCGTGGTCGAGATCCCCTCGCCCACCGGCACCTACTCCTACATCTTGCTCGAGGACGTCATCCTCGCCTGCCTGGACAGCTGCTTTGGCTCCTATAAGCCGCTGGATCGTGCGCTGATCCGCGTCACCCGCAACGCCGACATCGATCCGGACGGAGAGGGCGTCGAAGAGGAAGAGGACTACCGCCAGCACATGAAGCGCATTCTCAAGAAGCGCCTGCGCCTGCAGCCGGTAGTGCTCGCGGTCTCGGGGTCGCTCGAGAAGGCGACGCTCAAGACTATCCGCAAGGCGCTCGAGCTTTCGCGCCGCTCTGTCTTTACCTGCGATATCCCGCTCAACCTGGGCTACGTCTTTGGCATTGAGGGCAAGATTCCCGAGCACCTGCGCAACGAGCTGCTCTTTACGCCGTTTAAGCCACAGCCCAACCCCACCATCGACATGACCCGCTCCATCCGCGAGCAGGTGCTGCAGCACGACAAGCTGCTCTTCTACCCTTACGAGGCCATGAATCCGTTCCTGGATCTGGTACACGAGGCAGCCTACGACCCCGAGTGCATCTCGTTGCGCATCACGCTCTACCGCGTGGCCAAGCAGAGCCGCCTATGCGAGTCGCTGATCGATGCCGCCGAGAACGGCAAAGAGGTCACGGTGCTCATGGAGCTCCGCGCCCGCTTTGACGAGCAGAACAACATCGAGTGGGCCGAGCGTCTGGAAGAGGCAGGCTGCACCGTCATCTACGGCTCCGAAGGCTTTAAGTGCCACTCCAAGATCTGCCAGCTCACCTATCGCGAGGGCATGGCGCTAACGCGCCTGACGCTGCTGGGCACCGGCAACTTTAATGAGAAGACGGCCAAACTCTACAGCGACTTTATGCTCATGACCGCTCACCCCGGCATCGGCGAGGACGCCAACCTGTTCTTCCGCAACCTGTCGCTGGGCAACCTGCGCGGCGATTACCGCTTCCTGGGTGTGGCGCCCGTCGGACTGAAACCGCTCATCATGCGCGGGCTTGACCGCGAGATCCAGCGCGCCCTTGCCGGCGAGCCCGCCCGCGTGTTCTTTAAGCTCAACTCACTGACCGACCGCGAGGTTATCGACAAGATCGCCGAGGCATCGTGTGCCGGCGTGCGCGTAGACATGATCATCCGCGGCATCTCGTGCCTCAAGCCCGGTGTTCCGGGCAAGACCGAGAACGTGCATGTCCGCTCCATCGTCGGACGCTTTTTGGAGCACGCGCGCGTCTATGCTTTCGGCGTGGACTCGGACATGATTTACCTGAGCTCAGCCGATATGATGACGCGCAACACCGAGCACCGCGTGGAGATCGCCTTCCCCGTGCTCGACCCCACCTGCCGCGCCCTAGTGCACGAGTACATGGGCATGCAGCTGCGGGACAACGTGAAGGCCCGCAGCCTCACGAGCGACGGCACCTGGGTCCCCGTGGAGCGTGCAGAGGGTGAAAAACCCTTCAACTCGCAGGAAGCTCTGCTGGAGCGTGCCTATCGCAACGCCGAGGCCGCCGCCAAGGCAGAACCCGCACTCGTATCTCAGCCGGAGCCCGAACCGCAGCCGGCCACAACCGAGGTTCAGAAGGTCCAGGCTACCGTCATTGAGCCCGAGCCTGCACCTGCACCTCAGCCCGATCCGCAGGTCACCAAGCCCGCACCCGAGACGAGCGCCCGTCGCGATAAGCCCGCTGGCAAGACCAAGGCCATCGAGCGCCATCGCCCCGGTCGCGTGCGCATGGGCCTGGGTCTGATCGGCCTGGGTCTTAAGACGCTCATTACCGGCAAGACGAAATAGTCGTTTGTAGAAGCAGTTTGTAGAAGCGTCCCGCATTTGAGGAAAGCCTCGGATGCGGGGCGCTTTTCCCTGCTACCATGGTGCGAACAACAACGCGAATGACAGGCAGGAATATGAAGCTCACTATAGAATCGATGACCTACGGCGCCGACGGGCTGGCGCACGCCGACAACGGCAAGGCCGTCTTTGTGCAGGGCGCCGTGGCAGGCGACACCGTCGAGGCCGAGGTCGTACAGGACGGCAAGTCGTTCATGCGCGCCCGCACCACCGAGATTCTGGAGCCAAGCCCCGATCGCATTCAGCCTCCCTGCCCCTTCGTGGGCATCTGCGGCGGCTGCTCGTGGGGCAATCTCTCACGCACGGCACAGCTCGCCGCCAAGGAGCAAAACCTGCGCTCCACGCTCGAGCGTATCGGCAAGTTCGCTCCTGAGCAGGTCGATGAGTTGGTACAGCCCATCTGCCACACCAAGGACGACTGGGGCTACCGCAATAAAATCGAGCTCGAACCAACCGTCGTCAACGGTCGCGTGCGTCTTGGCATGCACGGCGTCGATCCCCGCAAAATCGTGACCGTCGATTCGTGCCCGTTGTTCGACAAACGCTTCCCCAAGGCGCTCAAATCGGTCGTCGGCGCACTCAACTATCTAAGCGGCAGCCATGACTTGCGGCTCGAACGCGTGGGCATTCGCGCATCGCGCCGCACCAAGACACTCGAGGTCGCACTCTGGACGCCCACAGGCTCTTTTCCGCGCTCGCAGGTCTCCCGCGTGCTGGCGGACGCCGCTCATCCCACGAGCATCGTGCGCGTGATGAGCAAGGGCGAAAAGAAGGCCCGCCGTGTCTCCAAGGTCGAAATGCTCGCCGGAGAGGGCTCATGGACCGAGAATATCGCCGAGGGTCAGATGCGCTTGTCTGCCCCGTCTTTTTTCCAGGTCAACACCAAGGGTGCCGAGATTTTGATCGAGCTTGTCATGGAAGCGCTCGACCCGCAGGAAGACGAGCTTGCCGTGGACCTGTACTGCGGTGCCGGCACCTTTACCCTGCCGCTCGCCCGCCGCTGCGACTTTGTCGCTGCCGTCGAGGCCTACGGCCCCGCCGTGCGCGATCTACGCCGTAACCTGGAAATCAACAAGCTTGATAACGTCGACGTCATTGGCGGCGATGCCGTGCGCGAGTTCCCCGACCAGGATGCCGATGTCCTGGTGGTCGATCCGCCGCGCGCAGGTCTGGCACCCGAGGCCATCGACCTCATCGCCAGCACAAGCGCTCGCGATGTCGCCTATGTGAGCTGCGACCCGGCCACCCTGGCGCGCGATCTTAAACGCTTTGTCGAGGAAGGCACTTTCTCTCCCATCAAGATCACACCGGTCGACCTATTCCCGCAAACCTTCCACTGCGAAACGGTCGTCCACCTCAAGCGCAACTAGACTGTTTGCCCAAGACCACGCCCGATGATTTTCTGAGACGGGGATAAAAATAAATTTGCTCCGAATGATTATTTAATCCCCGTCCCGAAATTGAACCGCCCCCCCATTTCTTGAACATTAGAAATGGGGGCTTCTTTATGGACGGGAGAGTCAGGCTCGACGCCACGCTGAGGACTCTTGCAGCAGAGCTTTGCGACAGGGGGTACGGGCGCGCCGAAGGCCGGCGGGAGGCCGAAGGGTGTCCGTACCCGGCCGGGGCCGGCGGCGTGCGGGGGCAAGCTCATGCGACGGAGCTGCTGCCCGGGCGCCTGAAGGACGAGTTCTACAGGAACCGGACGTGGCGGAGCTTCGAGGAGTTCAAGCGGGACCTCGAAGCCTATACCGTTCACTGGAACAAGGGGAGGCGGGTTAAGCAAAAGGGACTGACCCCGGAGGAGTTCCGGAATCAGTCCCCATGTGTGGCATAGGCCGCTAATTGACTCGTCCAAGTTTCGGGGCTCAGTTCATTTCAGCGCCGCCCGAGAAAGCTAAACGCCTTCTGGCAGGTTGTCCCGGGCCGAGGGCGGCCACCTTGATCGCCCTCGGCCCTCACCCACCTCAACTGCTCCTCAATTACATAGAGCTGGTCGAAAAGAGCGCAGGCTAGCGGGCGCCTTCCTCATCGTCGTTGGGCCGGTAGGTGATGAACTCGATAACAAAGGCCAGGACGGCAGAGACGAGCGAGGCGATGATCGCGAAGATCATGTGGGAGATCCCGGCGCCACCAGGGGTCCCGTCGATGAAGTTGAGCAGGTTGAAGACGCCGAGGCCGCCCGAGATGTACATGAGGGCGCCCGTCATTCCCACGATGGCGCCGCCCACGGCGGAGCTCAGGCATGCCACGACGAACGCGCGCTTGTTGGGGAGGGCGATGCCGTAGATGCCCGGCTCGGTGACGCCGAAGAAGAAGGCGGAGATCATCGCGGGAAGGGCGATGCCGCGGAAGCGCTCGTCCTTGTTTCTGAGGTACATGGCAAAGATGACCGCTCCGAGCGCGAACCCGTGGCCGATGGTGGCGGCGAGCACGCTGTCGTGGCCGAGGGTGTTCAGGTTCATGATGGAGATGGGGATGAGGCTCCAGTGGAAGCCAAAGATGACGAGACACATCCACAGTCCGCCGACCAGGGCGCTGCCCAGGACGGAACCAACCACGGGAAGCTGGAAGATGAACGAGAACGCCGCGCTCAGCAGGTTGGTGATGAGGGTGGCCACCGGGCCGATGACGAGGTAGCCCAAGACGATGGAGACCGTCATCGTGGCGAGCGGGACGAGGAACATCTTGAGCGCAGTCGGCATCCAGCTCTTGAGCCAGCGCTCAAGGATAGAGCCGAACCACACCATGAGAAGGACGGAGATCACCGAGCTCACGTAGCCGGACACGGGCATGATGATGGGGACCCCGAGGGCGGTGGCGTACCACGAGAACGTGCCGGCCACGCCGAGGTCGATGCTGCCGAGCGCCTCGCCCGAGGTCAGGGCGACCATCGTCGGGTAGAGGAGCGCCACGCCGATTGCCACGCCGGTGAACTCGTTCATGCGGAACTTGCGCGCGGCACTGAACGCCAGGGCGACGGGAAGGAAGTAGAAGAAGCCGTCAGCCACGGTGTAGAGCAGCGTGTAGAGGCCGTCGTTTCCAAAGGCCGGGACGAAGTAGGTGATGAGGGCAAGCAGTCCCTTCATGATGCCTGCGGCGGCAAGCGGTCCCAGGATGGGCTGGAAGATGCCAGAGATGAGGTCGATGACGACGGAGGCAACGGTCTTATCGCCCTGGGGCTCGTCGTCGGCGCTTGCGCCGCCCAAGAAGCTGCCGGCCTCCAGGACCGCGTCGTAGACGTCCTCGACGATGTTACCCACGACCACCTGGTACTGGCCGTTGGCCTGGATGACCTGGATAACGCCCTTGAGGGCCTCGATCTTGGCAGTGTTGGCGCGGGACTCGTCCTTGAGCTTGAAGCGCACGCGCGTGATGCAGTGCGCGACGCTGGCGACGTTCTCGGCGCCGCCTACGTTCTCGAGTATGGATCTGGCCAGATCGTCGTATTTTTCAGCCATTATTTTCTCCTTAGCGATATTGCCCGGGCGGCTAGCCCAGGTCGCCTCCGTTGGTGGCGATGGCCTGTTGGTACCAGTAGAAGCTCTTCTTGCGCCTGCGCTCGAGCGTGCCGTTGCCCAGGTTGTCGCGGTCCACGTAGATGAAGCCGTAGCGCTTCTCCATCTCGCCGGAGCCCGCGCTCACGAGGTCGATCGGCCCCCAGGTGGTGTAGCCGAGCATCTCGACGCCGTCCTGCTCGATGGCGTCGCGCATGGCCTCGATGTGCTCGCGCAGGTAGGCGATGCGGTAGTCGTCCTCGATCGTGCCGTCGGGAAGCACCTCGTCATAGGCGCCGAGGCCGTTTTCCACCACAAAGAGCGGCTTCTGGTAGCGGTCCCAGAGGTCGTTGATCGTGATGCGGAACCCCAGTGGGTCGATGACCCAGCCCCAGTCGCTCGTGCGCACGTAGGGGTTCTCCACGCCGGCGAAGGCGTTGCCCTCGGCGACGCCGCCCACGGAATCGGGGTCGCCCGCGGTGCAGCGCGAAGAGTAGTAGCTAAACGAGATGAAGTCGACGGTGTTCTCCGCAATGATGCGCTCGTCCTCGGCGGTCATGCCCACGTCGATGCCCTCGCGCTCGAGCATCTTGAGCGCGTAGCCGGGGTAGTGCCCGCGTGCCTGCACGTCCACGAAGAAGAGGTCCTCCTGGTTCTTGACCTGCGCTGCGCGGACGTCCTCGGGACGACAGGAGTAGGGGTAGTAGCTTCCCGCGGCGAGCATGCAGCCTACCTTGTTCTCCGGGTCGACTTCGTGGGCGATCTTGGTGGCCCAGGCGCTCGCCACGAGCTCGTTGTGCGCGGCGCGGTACTCGGCCTCGCGGGCATTCTCCCCGGGCTCGAGGACGATGCCGGCACCCATGAAGGGACGGTGTAAGATCATGTTCATCTCGTTGAACGTGATCCACCAGCGCACGAGGCCGCGGTAGCGGTTGAAGAGCACCGTCACGAGCCGCTTGTAGAGCTCGATGAGGGTGCGGTTTCGCCAGGCGCCGTACTTCTTGACGAGGTGGATGGGGCAGTCGAAGTGCGTGATGGTCACGAGGGGCTCGATCCCGTGCTCGCGGCAGCAGCGGAACACGTCCTCGTAGAAGGCGAGCCCGGCCTCGTTGGGCTCCTCCTCGTCGCCATTGGGGAAGATGCGGCTCCAGGCGATGGAGAGGCGAAAGACCTTAAAGCCCATCTCCGCGAAGAGGGCTATGTCCTCGCGGTAGTGGTGGTAGAAGTCGATGCCCGTCTGGGCCGGGTAGTAGTACCCGGGCTCAAAGTCGAGCATGCGCCTCAGGCCGCGGCTTACGTCGTTGCGCTCCGGCCCGTGTGGGATGACGTCGACGTTGGCAAGGCCGCGGCCGCCCTCGTCATAACCTCCCTCGCATTGGTTGGCGGCGGTAGCTCCTCCCCAAAGGAACCCTTTTGGAAATGGCATGGTGCCTCCTTCTCTCTGGCGCCCCCATCTCTGCGGGGGACGCTTTATAACGTCCTTGCGGCCTCGCGCGCCGAGCCCGTGGCCCTTTCCCTAATGCGCGCGGGCCGCCCGTGAAGGGGTGACTAACTGACGGCTTGTCCTGCGGCGGCGCGACGTGCCTCCCGGCCTCCAAGCAGGGAGGGGACCTGTGCCAGGCACACGCCGGCGAGGATGATGGCGACGCCCAGCCACTCGACGACGCCGAG
>ENA-OOZX01002030-OOZX01002030.1-human-gut-metagenome-genome-assembly--contig:-NODE-2030-length-11447-cov-8.621928_pt1 | contig 11447 bp, 10 predicted proteins | sample MGYA00241048_ERZ501412 | MGnify/ENA primary metagenome ERZ501412 (study PRJEB25962, sample SAMEA2042518) | human gut metagenome | biome: human gut; feature: human-associated habitat; material: faeces... | reverse complement strand
GTATGTCGGCGGTTCCTCCGGTGAGTGCATCTACCAGCATGTGGACGAGCGCAAGGCTGTGCTGGAGGCAGTGATGAGCGAAGCCAAAGGCAAGCTGACCGTCATTGCACATGTTGGCTGCAACAACACCGCCGACAGTGTGGAACTGGCCCGCCATGCCGAGAGCGTGGGTGTGGATGCCATTGCTTCCATCCCCCCCATCTACTTCCACCTGCCCGAGTATGCCATTGCAAAATACTGGAACGACATGTCCGCTGCTGCTCCCAATACCGAATTCGTCATCTACAACATTCCCCAGCTGGCTGGCACCGGCCTGACCATGAGCCTGCTGAAGGAGATGCTCAAGAACCCCAACGTGGTGGCTGTCAAGAACAGCTCCATGCCCACCCAGGACATCCAGATGTTCAAGGATGCCGGTATCGCTGCCCGCGGCGAAGGCAACTTTGTGGTCTTTAACGGCCCCGATGAGCAGTTCGTCTCCGGCCGCGTCATTGGCGCAGACGGCGGCATCGGCGGCACCTACGCCGTGATGCCTGAGCTGTATCTGGCCATGAACGAGCATATCAACAAGGGCGAGGTCAAGGAAGCACAGGCCCTCCAGTACGAGGCCGACCGCATCATCTACAAGATGTGTGAGGCCCACGGCAACCTGTACGCCGTGCAGAAAGAGATCCTGCGCCGGATGTACGGTCTGGAGCTGGGCGGCGTGCGTGAGCCCATGCCCAGCCTGATCCCCGAGGATGAGGCCATCGTGGCCGAAGCACAGGCCATGATCGAAGCCGCCATCGCAAAACTGTAAGCTGAACAAGCGCCCCCTCTCCGTCTCTTTTCAGAGGGGAGGCGGGCGCTTCTTTTTGGAGGGAAAGCGTATGATCTGCGATACCCTGGATCAACTGCATCTGTACAAGGGGTTCCACAAAAACCTCGACACGGCCATTGAGTTTCTGGCCGCACACCCGCTGGATACCCTGCCGCTGGGCCGTACCGAAGTGGACGGCGACGAGGTGTTCATCAATGTGATGGATGCCGATCTCAAACCTCACACCGATTCCCACGCCGAATATCACCGTCTCTACGCCGATCTGCAGATCGACCTGACCGGCGGCGAGGGCTGGGGCTACGAGACCGCCCCCGGCACCGAGGTAGAGCCCTACCAGCCGGATATCGGCAAAAAGGACAGCGAGGATGCCGTTTTCGGCGCTCTGGGCGAGGGGCGGTTCGTCCTCTTCTTCCCCGGTGAGCTGCACCGCCCCGGCGTGGAAATGCCCGGCTGCGATCGTGTCCGCAAAGCTGTTGTCAAGATCAAGATGGAGGATAAGTATCATGGATAAGGAAAAACTGTTTGCTCAGATCAAGGGCGGGCTGATCGTCTCCTGCCAGGCATTGGAGCACGAGCCCCTGTACACCAAGGAGGGCGGCGTGATGCCCCTGATGGCCAAGGCTGCCGCCATGAGCGGCGCGGTGGGCATCCGTGCCAACACCGTGCGGGACATCACCCAGATCAAGGAGGTCGTGGACCTGCCCGTGATCGGCATCATCAAAAAGGACTACCCCGGCACCCCCATGTACATCACTGTGACCATGAAAGAAGTGGACGAGCTGGTGGCCTGCGGCGTGGATATTCTGGCGGTGCAGGGCACGGGAGCTCTCCGCCCGGACGGTTCCACCTCCGCTGAGTTCATCCGCACTATCAAGGCAAAGTACCCGGATCAGCTGGTGATGGCCGACTGCGACAACTTTGAGAACGCCATGGCCTGCGCCGAGGCCGGTGCCGACTTTGTGGGCACCACCATGCGCGGCTACACCCCTGAGACCCAGGGCATTGACGACATCGATTTTGATTTCGTCCACAAGCTGGCCACCGAGTGCCCCGCCAAGGTCATTGCCGAGGGCCACATCCACTACCCCGAGCAGGCCGTCAAGGCACTGGAAGCCGGTGCTTTTGCACTGGTGGTGGGCGGTGCCATCACCCGCCCTGCCGAGATCACGGCCCGCTTTACCGGTGCCATCAACGCCATGAACAAGTAAAACGGAGACACCGAGATGAAACAGTATCTTGCGATCGATATCGGCGGCACTGCCGTCAAGCTGGGCATCGTGGACGAGACCGGCAAAGTGCTGTGCAAGGGCGAGCAGAGCGTGAACTTTGACGGCTACCAGACCCCGGTGCTGGCCACCGTGCTCAAAGCCGCCAAAGCCTTTGTGGAGACCCAGAACATCGACGTGAACACGCTGGAAGGCGTGGGCGTTTCGGCCACCGGCCAAATCGACAGCCGCAAAGGCATCGTGGCCGGTACCTGCGGCAACTTTCCCAACTACATCAACAGCCCCATCCAGGCCGAACTGGAACGGCTCTTCGGCCTACCCGTCACCGTCGCCAACGATGCCAACTGCATGACGCTGGGCGAGGTCTGGGTCGGCGGCGCAAAGGGTTATACCGATGTCATCGGCGTGACCCTGGGCACTGGCGTTGGCGGCGGCATCCTGACCGGCGGCCGCCTTTTGGAAGGTGCCCGCGGACTGGGCGGTGAGCTGGGCCACTACCGCACCCATGCACTGGACGGTATCCCCTGCACCTGCGGTGCCACCGGCTGCTGGGAGCGCTACGCCGCCACCACGGCTCTGGTACGGGCCGCACAGGAAAAGGACCCGGCCTGGAAAGACGGCCGCGCCATTTTTGCTGCCGCAGAGGCTGGCAACGAGACCGTTCTGGCCCTGCTGGATGCCTGGACGGATGAGATCGCACAGGGCCTTGCAGGTATGGTGCACATCTTCAACCCGCAGCTCATTCTCATCGGCGGCGGCGTGAGCGCCCAGCAGAAGCTGCTCATCGAGCCCATTGCTGCCAAAGTCAGGGCCTCCGTTATGCCCGCCTTTGCCGAGGGGCTGGAGATCCGCGCCGCCCAGCTGCACAATGATGCCGGTATGGTAGGCGCAGTCTATTACTTCCGCCAGCAGCACGGCGAAGCCTGATCATCTGAACGATCAAAGGAGTGTATTGAGATGAAAACGCATATTCTCTGCCTGGGCGATTCCAACACCCACGGTTATTGTGCCGACCCCAAGGATAACGCCGACGGCGGCATCCGCTTCAACGAGGACGAGCGGTGGACCTGCCGCCTGCAGACTGCTCTGGGCGACAAGTATCTGGTAACCGAAGAGGGCCTTTCCGGCCGCACCACCGTTTTTGTAGACCCCATCCACGAGTCCATGGATGCTCTGAGCGTGGCCTATCCCCTGCTCAAGAGCCATGAAGTCATCGACCTGCTCATCATCATGCTGGGCACCAACGATGTGAAAGAGCGCTTCAACGCAAACGCCGCCTGCATTGGCGCTGGCATGGAGCGCCTGATCCAGAAGTGCAAGACCGTGGACTGCTGGGGCGGCAAGGAACCCAACATTCTTGTAGTTGCTCCCCCGCGCATCAAGGAGGGCTTCCACGATGAGGTCATGGGCGACGGCTGTGTGGAGAAGTCCAAGGGCGTTGCCGGCTGGTACAAGATCATCACAGAGCGCAACAACGTCCATTTCCTGGACGCTGAAGGCTGCGAGTTCAACCAGATCGACTTCATGCACCTGACCCGTAAGGGCCATGCACAGCTGGCCGAAAAGCTGGCCGAACTGGTGCCGACGCTGCTCTGAGTCAAAAAGAACAACCCTCTCCGTCATTGCCTCGCAATGCCACCTCGCCCTTTCGGGGGAAGCAGACAAAGCAAAAGGCTTTGACGGAGAGGGTTGTTTTCTTTTGTCAGATGTAATCCGAAATATATGGGATCTTATGGAAAAGCACGTCATCCAGCCGTTCCACAGCCTCTTCCCTGCCCTCGATGCGCTCCAGTTCATACAGACGCTCTGCAGTCTTGTAGCCCAGCAGCAGGGTGGTAAAGGTACCGATGCCCATTTTCAGGTGATACTCAGCGGGTTCATGGGTCATGGTGCAGTGCCCATCCGCAAAGCGAACGTTGAACGTCCGGTCGTTCCATGGCAGAAGCGAGTCCTCGATCTCCAGCTCGATACACAGGGTGCCGCCGTCCGGGTCACATGGGTAATCGGCGAGGAAATCCTCCACGTCGATAATGCGTCCCATGGCATAGGGGCGGATGCTCTCCTTGATGTCGCCATCGTCCATCTCAAAGGCAATGGGTTCGCTGAAATAGGTGCTGCCGTGCACCTCATCGATCATGGAATCATGGGCATGGATATACTCCCACAGGCCTTTCTGGGCCTCGCGGTTGAGGTAGACCATCTCCTTGATGTGCATGATGTCGTTTTTGATGAGGTAGACCATGTAGCCGCAGGGCTTATCCTTGACGTTGTAGTAGACCGCAACATTGGTATCGTCCTCGTCCCAGCGCCAGTATTCCTCCCAGGCCAGACTGTTGCGGAACAGACAGCCGTGGGTGATGGACGCAAAGTGGGAGTGCAGCTCATGGAACTCGGTGTTATCCCAGCTGACACGCCGGACATAGCCGGGGGCCTTGACCTTGGTGGGGATCTGCCGGTCCTTGATGTTGAACGAGATCTTGTTGGAAACGATCTCCCAGCCCAGATGATGGTACAGCGGAATACTGTACGGGTAGAGCAGGGCGAAGGATTTGCCTTCCTCGTGCATCTGGGTCAGGCCCTTGATCATCAGGTGCTTCATAATGCCCTGCCCGGTGTACTCCGGGTAGGTGCAGACACTGGTGACAAAGCCCACATGGTAGACCGTATCGTAGATGTTCATTTTCAGCGGATAGACGGCAAACTGGGACACCAGCGTGTCTCCATCAAAGCAGCCCAGGACATCGGCACGTTCCAGCACCGGGAACTTGGACTGCTTGATCTCATCGTCCTTCCAGCCTGTGGCAGTCAGCTCTTCTTCCGTGACCTGAAAGGTGTAGCGGAGCAGTGCGTTGTACTGATCCAGATCCTTCGCTTCCAGATAACGGGTCAGATAATGGTCTGCGGCGTTCATACGAACACCCCCGTTCTTACGGGGTCAGACGGTTGGGGCCGCGGAACAGGAACTCCGCGTCCTTGATGCTCTCACCCACCAGCAGCATGGTCAGGCGGTCAATGCCCAGACCGAAGCCGCCGTGCGGGGGGCAGCCATACTGGAAGAACTCCAGATAGAACTTGACATCCTCAGCCAGACCCTTTTCCTCAGCCTGCTTCTTCAGCACCTCATAGCGGTGCTCGCGCTGGGCACCGGTGGTGATCTCCACACCGCGCCAGATCAGGTCATAGCCCTGAGGCACACCGTTCTCGTCGCGCATGTGGTAGAAAGCGCGCTTCTCAGCATCGTAATCCGTGACGAAGAGGAACTCGTGGTTATAGTGCTTCTTCACCCAGTCATAGCTCAGGCGCTCAGCCTCGGTGGTCAGGTCGCCCTTCTCGGAATCGTCCACCACATAGCCGAAGTCCTCTTCCAGACCCTTGTACAGGTCAGCCAGCTTGACCACGGGGAACGGGGTCTCGGGCACAATGACTTCCTTGCCGAACAGTTCCTGGATCTGGTCGCCGTAAGCGTCCTTCACAGCCCGCAGGCCAGCCTTGAGCAGCTGCTCCTCCATGGCCATGACATCCTTGTAAGAGGTGATGTAGCTGAACTCCAGATCAAAGCCGGAGAACTCCGTGGCGTGCTTGTTGGTATAGCTCTTCTCGGCGCGGAACACAGGGCCGGTCTCGAAAATGCGCTCAAAGCCTGCAGCCATTGCCATCTGCTTGTAGAACTGGGGGCTCTGTGCCAGATAGGCATTGCGGTCGAAGTAATCCACCTTGAACACCTCAGAGCCGCTCTCGCTGGCAGCAGCGATCAGCTTGGGGGTGTGGATCTCGATGAAGTTCTGGTCCAGCAGGAACTTGCGCATGGCGTTGACCATGCAGCTCTGGGCCTTGAACATCAGCTGGTTCTCGTCGGTGCGCAGATCGACCCAGCGGTAATCAATGCGCTGGTCGATGCTGGAACGCTCCACCGCCTTTTTCTTCTTGGTAGCGGCAATGGCCTTGCGGGCAATGGGCAGTGCATCCGCAATGCTCTCCACCTCAATGGCCTCGGGGATCATCTCGATGCCGCCCATCTTGACGTAGTCGTTCTCGACCACCTTACCGGTGACAGTGATGACCGAATCAGGGGTCAGCTGATCGATGGTGTCCACCAGATCAGGATGATCCTCTTTTTCAACCGTGATCTGCAGCTTGCCGGTGATATCCTTCAGTACGATAAAGGCCATATACTTGCTGTTGCGCAGGTTTTCAATAAAGCCCTGTACCTTGACCGTATTGCCAATTTCCTTTTGTACCTCGTTGATGTAGGTGCGATTCATGGAAATCCTCCTTTGATGTCTTATACCGTTTTATTATACGCTTTTCAGGGGATAAATCAAGTATTCTGCCCGGGCCAGTCTTACTTCTTGTGGTTTTCCTCTTCGTGCAAAGTGCCGGTGCCGCCCTCGACCACACCGTCGTGGTCGAGCACCGCCCTGATGGTGCCAAAGAAGCACTTTACGTCCATGCCAAAGCTCAGGTGCTCCACATAGTAGCCATCCAGCCGGGCCTTGTCTACGATCTCCAGCTCATCCCGCCCATGGATCTGGGCCCAGCCGGTCAGGCCGGGGCGGACATCGTTGGCACCGTACTTGTCCCGCTCGGCCAGCAGGTCATACTGGTTCCACAGCGCCGGGCGCGGGCCGATGACTGCCATATCGCCCACAAAGATGTTCCAGAGCTGGGGCAGCTCGTCCAGACTGGTCTTGCGCAGAAAGTGCCCCACCCGGGTGATATACTGATCCGGGTCCTTGAGCATGTGGGTAGGCATATCGTGGGGGGTGTCGATGCGCATGGTGCGGAACTTGAGGATATTGAAATGCTGTTTGTGGATGCCCACCCGCTTCTGCCTGAAAAAGATCGGCCCCGGGGAATCGATCTTGATGGCAAGGCAGAGGATGAGCAGTAGCGGCGAGAGCACGATCATGCCGCAGAGGGACAGAATAACCGCCAGCAGCCGCTTGATGCCGTTTCGATACATGGAAGATCCTCCCTTTTCAGAGTACCTTTTATTATAGCAAGCCCTTCGACAGTTTGCAATCCATTCCGTGCAGTTTCACGCCCGAGGGGCTCCGGCAGGCACAACAGAAGTATTGGCTGTTGCGCAGACCACAAAACGCCTGTTTTGTTGCATTATTTATCCTGTTTTCTCTCTTGTTCCGGAACGATTTCTGCCGTATCATTACAGTAACCACTCTATCTGAAACAGGAGGTCTTTTCTGTGATCCAGCGTTTTTCTTTCGGGCATCCCTTCCCCACCCAGAGCGTTGTGCTGTCTCTTCCCGCGGAAAGCGGCCCCGTTCCCTTTCTGACTCCCGACGACAGCGGCTGGCGGTTCACCCTCAGTGAACAGGCTGCGGTCTACGGTCTGGGCGAAATGCCCCGCGGCATCAACAAGCGCGGCTGGCACTACATCACCAACAACACCGACGAATCCCGTCACAGCGAAGACAAGCTTTCCTTCTATGGTGCGCACAATTTCCTGCTGGTGCGGGACGGCAGCACCTGCTTTGGCCTGTTCGTGGATTTCCCGGGCAAGGTGTATTACGACATCGGCTATACCCGCCACGATCTTTTCTCTTTCCACACCGAGACCCCTGACTATGATCTGTATCTCCTCTCCGGCGGGAACGAGAATGCGATCTGCAAGGAGTTCCGCACCCTCATCGGCCGCAGCTATATCCCACCCAAGTGGGCATTCGGTCTGGCACAGAGCCGCTGGGGCTACAAGACCGAGGAGGACGTGCGGGAGGTTGCACGCCAGTACAAGGAGCACGACCTGCCGCTGGACATGATCTGTATGGACATCGAGTATATGCAGGACTATGCCGATTTTACCGTAAATAAGGAACGGTTTCCTGACCTTGCGAAGCTCTCCGCCGACCTGAAAGCGCAGGGCATCCGGCTGGTGCCCATCATCGATGCCGGCGTGCGCATCGACCCCAACGACCCCACCTGCACCGAGGGGGTGGAAAAGGGATACTTCTGCAAAAAGGCCGATGGGACCCCCTTTGTGGCGGCAGTCTGGCCCGGCAAGGCCTACTTTGCCGACTTCCTGCGCCCTGAAGTGCGGGAGTGGTTCGGCCACAAATACAAGGCCCTGACCGACTGCGGCATCGAGGGCTTCTGGAACGATATGAACGAGCCTGCGCTGTTTTACTCACCCGAACGGCTCAAGGCTTTCTTTGAGAGCATGGACGAACTGAGCCGGAAGGACAACATCGTGCAGGATGAGTTCTTTGGCAAGGTGGTGGGCGGCGCGCTGGGCCTGATGAACGCCCCGGAGGACTACGCCAGCTTCTACCACGATGTGGACGGCCAGCGGGTGCGCCATGACAGGGTGCACAACCTCTACGGCGGCAATATGACCCGCGCGGCAGGCGAAGCCTTTGCCCGCCTGCGGCCCGGCAGACGCACGTTGCTCTACAGCCGTTCCAGCTTCATCGGCAGCCACCGCTACGGCGGCATCTGGCTGGGTGACAACGCTTCCACATGGGCACAGCTTCTGGCCAATATCCAGATGATGCCCAACGTGCAGCTGTGCGGCTTTCTTTATACCGGTGCCGACCTTTGCGGTTTTTCCTACGATACTACGCCCGATCTGGCCCTGCGCTGGCTGGAGTTCGGCCTGTTCACGCCGCTGATGCGCAACCACGCCACCGACGGCTCCCGGATGCAGGAATACTACCGCTTTGCGGATATGCTGCCTGCCCTGCGGAAGATGCTCCGGCTGCGGTATGCCCTGCTGCCCTACCTTTATAGTACCTTCATGAAGGCGGCATTGGAAAATACCAGTTACTTCCGGCCCTTGGGCTTTGATTTCCCTGCTGACCCGGATGCCCGCGAGGTGCAGGACCAGCTGCTGCTGGGCGAGGGTGTGATGGTAGCGCCTGTCTACACCCAGAACGCCAGCGGACGGCATGTCTACCTGCCGGAAGCAATGAAGCTCTACCGCATCCGCAGTGTAGACGACTACGACACCGAGCTTCTGCCCGCCGGGCACCACTACGTCCGCTGCGCATTGGACGAAGTGCTGCTGTTCATCCGCCCGGGCCATGCGGTGCCGGTGGCAAGACCCGCCAGCTGCACCGCCCAGCTGGACGACACCAGCCTGACCCTGTGGGCCTGCCCGGACGAAAATGGCAGCGCCCGCTGCCGGATGTACACCGATGACGGCGAGACGAGCGATTTTGCCGCACCGGAGCACTGGAAGACGGTGGAAGCGTAAGCTTATTTTATCAGAAGACCGCTGCCCGACAGGACGGCGGTTTTTTGTAGGATCTCACTTTTATCAGCTGCAAATTTTACGTTGAATTTCACAGCAGCATTTGTTATACTACAGATGAAGGGAGTTGATCTTATGCCGAACATCAAACCTATTTCTGACCTGCGGAATTACAACGAAGTCCTTCGCGATGTGGAAGCAGGATCGCCGGTTTTTCTTACCAAAAACGGCCGTGGAAAGTATGCCATTCTGGACATGGAAGATTATGAGAAAACGCAGGCTACCATCCGACTTATGAATGAAATTGCAAAAGGACGGTGCTCTGGTGAGACGGAAAAGCTTTACACTCCGGAAGAAATGAGGGCGCATTTCCGCGCAAAAGCCAATGGAAAATAACCTCATTTATACAACTCGTTCCCGTCAGGACCTGGACGACATCTGGGATTATATCTCGTTCGATTTGCAAAATCTGCCTTCTGCAGAGCGCATTCTGAACCGCATCATGGATGCTGCTGAACAATTAAAGCTGTTCCCGGAAAGCGGTGCATTGCTTTCTTCCGTAGCTCCGCTGGATCATGAACTTTATTTGGATGAGCGCTTTCTCGTCAGCGGAAAGTATCTGATTTTTTATCATGCTTTTCGGAACGATATTTATATTGACCGCGTCCTCTACGGCGGGCGGGATTATCTGCGGGTTTTGTTCCGGGACGCTTTGCAGGAAGAATAAGCTCTTCTGCCGTGCTTCAAGAAATGTTTTTGATCGTTTTATAAGCGGCACCGCCGGGAATTTGCATTTTTTCGGCGGTGCCACTTGTATTTTTCTGCGCCGCGCGTTATAATATGCCTTTAGTTCCCTTTCTTTACGAAAAATTTACATTTCAGATGCTGTCCTCCTAAGCAGTGTGCAATGCTTCGGAAAACGGCTTCTCCGCGCAAACGATAAAAAGGAGGCACTCTTCTCATGGCTCAGACAAGCCGCTCCGCTGACCTTACCAGCGGCCCGATGCTGCAAAAGATCATTCTGTTCTCCATCCCACTGGCAGCTTCCAGCATTCTGCAGCTGCTGTTCAACGCTGCGGACGTAGTGGTCGTGGGCCGCTTTGCGGGCAGCACCGCACTGGCGGCCGTCGGCTCCAACGGCTCCCTTATCAACCTGCTGGTGAACCTGTTCGTGGGGCTTTCGCTGGGTGCAAACGTGGTGGCGGCCCGCTGCTTTGGTGCAAAAGATGACCACGGCGTACAGGACACGGTGCAGACCTCGGTGACGCTGGGCCTTGTCAGCGGCGTGCTGCTGGCTGTGGTGGGGTTCTTTGCAGCCCGGGGGCTGCTGGAGCTGATGAGCTGCCCGGAGGATGTGATCGACCTCTCTGCGCTGTACCTTAAAATTTATTTCATCGGGATGCCCATGACCATGCTGTACAACTTCAGCAGTGCGCTGCTGCGCGCCGTGGGCGACACCAAGCGCCCGCTGTACTGTCTGGCAGCAGCCGGTCTCATCAATGTGGTGCTGAACCTTGTGTTCGTCATTGGCTTTTCCATGAGCGTGGCAGGCGTGGCGCTGGCTACCATCATCAGTCAGACCGTTTCCGCCTGCATGGTGACGCGGATGCTGATGAAGGAGGAGGGCGCGCTGCATCTGGATCTGCATCATCTGGGCTTCCACATAGGTGCCTTGAAGCAGATTTTGCTCATCGGCCTGCCTGCCGGTCTGCAGAGCACCGTGTTCAGCCTGTCCAACGTGGTCATCCAGTCGGCCATCAACTCCTTTGGTTCCACGGTGGTGGCAGGCAGTTCGGCCTCCGCCAATCTGGAGGGCTTCGTCTATACCGCCATGAACGCTTTCGCCCAGGCTGCTGTCACCTTCACGAGCCAGAACATGGGCGCCCGCCGGTACGACAACCTGGACCGCGTCATGCGCAACTGCCTGCTCTGTTCCATCGTCACCGGCCTCGTGCTGGGCGGCGGTGCCTCCCTGCTGGGCGAACCGCTGCTCCACTTCTACTCCTCCGATGAGGTCGTGGTGACTGCCGGTCTGGCCCGTATGCACATCATCTGCACCACCTATCTGCTCTGCGGCGGCATGGATGTTCTGGCCAGCTGTCTGCGCGGCCGGGGCTACTCCGTCCTGCCGATGGTGGTCAGCCTCGTGGGCAGCTGCCTGCTCCGCCTCGTCTGGATCGCCACCATCTTCCGG
>ENA-OOZX01002022-OOZX01002022.1-human-gut-metagenome-genome-assembly--contig:-NODE-2022-length-11469-cov-8.008498_pt1 | contig 11469 bp, 8 predicted proteins | sample MGYA00241048_ERZ501412 | MGnify/ENA primary metagenome ERZ501412 (study PRJEB25962, sample SAMEA2042518) | human gut metagenome | biome: human gut; feature: human-associated habitat; material: faeces... | reverse complement strand
CAAAACCAGTAGAATGGCCAAATTCTGGATGTTGGTAAGTTGTTGAAAAATGAATTGGTGAAGCCAAGGCTCCTGTTGCTTCATCCGAATTGATTCCTGCGTGTGCCAAAATGGTTTCTAATTGATATTCTTGTGTCATAATGTGCCCTTTCTACATGGTAAAGTGGATATACTCCATATCTATGACCTCTATTTTATCACTATTTTCTGAAAATAATGGTAAGTTCATCATACGGATTCTTGATAGTTAGTTATAGTTTATTTCTATAACCTAAAAAGACAGATAGATGCTGACTATAATTTAAAATAAGCCCAATTTTTGAGATTGTCAAAAGTAGGTTTTCAAGCATCAAAAAGTGCCTGAAACATCATAGTTTCAAGCACTAAGAAATGATTTAAAAGTCTTGCTTCAATCTAAGGTATGCCACTGACTTACTTTTTATCAAATAAGCGATATCTGATTTCTTCCAAAGCCATAATAACAAACGGACAAGCAAGTAAATAGAGCCAATCATCAAGTCCAATAGGTGCAGTGTTAAATAGCGTGTGGAAGAAAGGCACGTAAGACAGGATGATAAAGAGAACAATTTCTAAAACAATCCCTAAGCTAATAATCCGATTAGCAAATGGTTTAACTTGGAATATAGACCCTCTACCTTTACGACTATTCATAGCCATACCAATTTGGGTAAAGATAATAGCTCCTAATGTCATGGTAGTTGCCTCTCGATAGAGAGGACCTGAACTGGCCAAATGGTTTAAGTTACCTTGATTAACCCAATAATTAAGGAAGAAAGCCCCCATCGCTAAGGCTGCTTCAATCAGTCCATACCAGACAAAAGCTTTAATCAATAATTGTCGATTGAGCAAGCGATCTGAAAGACGTCTTGGCGGTCTATCCATAACGCCCTCTTCAGGTGGTTCAACCCCCAATCCCAAAGCAGGTACCATATCTGTCCCCAAGTCAATAGCTAGGATTTGCATAACCGTTAAGGGAAGAGGTATGCGTCCCAAAGAGAACAAGAAGAAAGCAGAGGGTACGGCTTCTGGCGTGTTGGAATTAAAAATATAAGTCAGGAATTTTTGAATATTTCTATAAACTGCACGACCTTCTTCGACAGCATGAACAATAGAAGCAAAATGATCATCTGTTAAGATCATATCTGCAGATTCCTTGGCAACATCAGTTCCTGATACCCCCATAGCTACACCGATATCAGCTTTTTTAAGGGCAGGGGCGTCATTAACACCATCACCAGTAACAGCGACAACTTCACCAAGCTCTTGAAGGGCATTGACCACACGGTATTTTTGTTCAGGAGCCACACGAGCAAAAACGATTTCGCCTTTAAGAGCTTCTTTAAGCTGATTGTCATCCATACCAGCTAGTTCAAGGCCTGAAACAACACGCGCATCGTCTCCTTGTACAATTCCGATTTTCTTAGCAATGCTAAGAGCTGTCAAACCATAATCACCTGTCACCATGATAATACGAATACTAGCTCTATGGCATTTTTCAATGGCTTCACGCACACCCTGACGTGGCGGATCACTCATGGCAACCAAGCCTAGAAAGACCATATTGTCCTCCAAGGTCTGCATGTCCCATTTGTCTTCTCCAATATGCTCACTGTCTAAAGGTCTATAGGCCACAGCTAAAACACGTAAACCGTCTCGGGCAAACTGGTCGTTGGCCGCAAGGATAGCCTGACGCTCAGTAGCTGTCAATGATTTAATCATTCCTTGATTATCATAATAGTCTGAGCAAAGCTCCATCACTTCTTTCGGAGCACCTTTGGTGATAGAAATATGCTGACTGCCATCTAATCCTAACTCAAGCTTATGCACTGTTGTCATCCGTTTACGATCAGAATCAAAGGGGATTTCCTTGAGGCGAGGGGCCCAAGTATGATTGTCATTTAAATTAATTCCTGCTTTTTCGGCGAGAACATTAAGACAAGCCTCAGTTGGATCACCTAAAATTGTAAAATTGGGATTATCAGCACTAGGGGCCACAACTTGAGCATTACTAGCCAAATGAGAGAATCGTACCAAACGATTAAGAAGCTCATTGTCTTCAAGAGAAATAGGTCGTCCTTCCTGCTCAATCTGTCCTTCTGATGCATAACCTAGCCCAGTTACCTCATAACTGTCTGACAAAGTCCACAGATGGTTAACCGTCATGGCATTTTGCGTCAAAGTCCCTGTTTTATCCGAACAAATAACAGAAGTTGCTCCCAACGTCTCAACCGAAGACAGTTTCTTAACCAAAGCATGGTCCTTAGCCATGCGCTGAACGGCCATGGCTAAAGATAGAGTAACTGTGGGAAGAAGTCCTTCAGGAATAAAGGCCACAATCATCCCCAATGCAAAAATAAAGGCTTGAGACAAAGGCTGATGGACAAATAGAGTCGCTGCCACCATAAAGAAGAGACCTACAGACACCGCAATAACTGAAATCTGTTTAGTCAAATGGTCTAATTCTTTCTGAAGGGGACTCTTTTCCTGAGCAAGATTCTGTGTCAAATCCGCAATCTGTCCAAACTCAGTTTTCATCCCGATAGCAGATACTATAAAATGTCCAGAACCAGAAGAGACAGTAGTCCCTGCAAATACCATATTGTCATACTCTAACTCAGTCTTATCGGGAGTCAAATCTGCTTGATCTGACTTATAAATAGGATTAGACTCACCAGTGAGGGCAGACTGGTTAACCTGCAAATCTGTCACAGCGACCAAGCGTCCATCTGCAGAAATACGGTCTCCTTCTTCAATGAAAACCAAGTCACCTGGCACCAAGTCCTGAGCTAGAATCTTATCCTCCTTACCATCACGAAGAACTCGCGCATAGGCTGGAAGAAGCTTATTAAGAGCTGCCGTCGCCTGACTTGCCCTATATTCTTGAATAAAGCTAAAGAGACCATTAATAATGTTGACCAACCAAATTGCAATCCCCAACTCTAAGCTATGAGAAAGCATGGCGATAAAGCCACCGACCCACAATAAGAGCGCCATAAGACTAGTAAAATGCCTGAAAAAGACCAACCAAATAGGCTCCTTTTTACTTTCCTTCAATTGGTTAGGGCCATACGTCGCCTGCCTCTCCTTAACCTCTTGTAAGCTCAAACCTTGAGTGCTTGTCTGCAAGACTTGGTAAACTTGTTCGGGAGGATAGGTCCCTAATTTTATATGTTCTTGTCTAGAATCAACCATAATCCTTTCCTCGATTCTAAATCATTAAAACGATTTCATTTTTTCACCCCTATTATACTCCTTTTTCAGAAAAGGTTGAAAAGAAAAAAACCAAGCCACATGACTTGGTTTAGATTTTATTTAATATGTAATTTAGCACGTAGGCTAGCTGCTCGAGCACCAAGTAGTTGGTCAGCCATACGAGTTACAAGAGCAAGAACGCCATAGACACCGATTCCAAGGCCTCCTCCAATGACCAAGTAAATCACACTACCCATACGGCTTGTTGGTGACAGTACAAACTGGAACAACCAATAGAAGACCGCAACTGGAATAGCCATGAGCACTGTAAGGATACAGATGAGCAAGGCTTTTCTAAACACTGTCTTACGACTAAAGTGCGTAACAGTGTGGAGGTGATTATACATGAGAGCAATCGGAACACCTAAACCGATGGCTGTTGAAATAACCGGGCCAAGGGCTCCTAGGAAAATAATCAATGGTAACTGTAGGATTGCCTTAACTAAAACCCCAATCGCAAAATAGTTGATAGCTTTACGGGTTTCAAAGATTGCCTGAAGCATTGGTGCTAAAACGCTATACAAGGCCAAGAAAATAACTTGAATCAGACTGGCTACAAAGAGCAAGTGGGCCTGGCTATCTGGTGCCCCGTAAAAAACTGTGTAGAGTGGTTTTGCTAAAATCACTGATCCTACAATGGCAGGAACAATAAAGAGCAAAAGCAACTGTAGGTTATTGATAATCAACTTAGCCGCTCCCTTCAAATCCTTCTTAACCATATTTTCAGTCAAGAGTGGAATCCCAACCCCAGCAATGGAGATAGCTACAGCAATCAAAATCATGGTAATCTTACTTGGATTTGAAGATAGGTAAGCATAGAGAACCTGAAGCTGACTGTTGCTATAGCTTGTAAACCTCTCCATAGTACGGATAAAGGTCCATTGGTCAATCAGTTGGAAAAGCTGAATAGCAGATCCAGTGATAATAAAAGGGACAGCTTCCTTAAAGGTTTCAATAACAATTGCAGTTGGATTGATATCCGGATGAACAGCCTGCTTGCCAAAAAGACTCTTGAGTTTACCCTCCTTCCAAAGGTAGAAGAAAAGCACCCCATAACTAGCCAACATACCGATAAAAGCGGCAAAAGTCGATTGGACAACTGCTGTCACATAATCGCCTGTCCCAATTTTCATGATGAAGAAGGTCGCCAACAGCATCCAAATAACACGGATAATCTGTTCCGCAATCTGACTTAAGGCATAAGGCTTCATATTGTTAAAGCCTTGGAAAAAGCCTCGTAAAACAGACATGGATGGGAAAATAACAACTGCCCAAGAAAGACTACGCATGACGCGAACCAGATCCTCGTCTCCCCCAGAAAGGTAAGACATCCACGGCGAAGCAAAGTACATGAAAACACCAAAGATCAGTCCGAGACCAATCATGTAATACAAGATACGCTTGAGCAAGAAGAAACTCGTCTCCATCTTTCCAAGTGTGTTGTATTTAGACACCTGTTTGGCAATCGCGACTGGAATACCTGCTGTTGAAATCAAGAGGAAAAGAGCATAAATATTATACCCTTGACCAAAGAGGGCATTGGCTTGGTCACCTTGTTTACCCATCCAAGCATACCAAGGAATAATGTAAAGTGCCCCTAATAGACGACTGATAATATTGGATGCTGTCATCCATGCCGTCCCTCTTAGCATCTGCTGCTGCTGTGTATCAGTTTTAGTTTCAGTCATAACTTTCTTTCTAGAGAATAAAATATAATCTAGTTTATTATAAACTTTTGGCTGTGACTTGTAAAACAAGAACATTAAGGCTAAAATAGGAACTATGATTACTATTGAACAAGTTCTAGAGGTTCTTAAAAAGGACCATAATTTTAGAGATATTATCGACCAAGACAACTACTACTATTCATGGACTGGGGTGACTTTTGATTATCTTTCTTATGATAGTCGTGATGTCACACCATCGTCCCTCTTCTTTGCCAAAGGGGCTGCCTTCAAGCCTGAATTTTTAGAGAATGCTGTCAAAGCTGGCTTGAGTTTCTACGTGGCTGAAAAAGATTATCAAGTGGGAATTCCTGCCATTATCGTATCAGATATTAAGCAGGCTATGAGCCTCGTTGCTCAGGCCTTCTACCAATACCCTCAAGACAAGCTTAAATTACTGGCTTTTACTGGGACAAAAGGGAAAACAACAGCAGCCTACTTTGCCTTCAATATTCTCAAGCAAAGTCATAAACCTGCTATGCTTTCAACCATGAACACGACACTAGACGGAAAAAACTTCTTCAAGTCTACCTTAACAACACCTGAGAGTTTGGACCTTTTCCGTATGATGGCTGAAGCTGTTGCTAATGGCATGACCCATCTGATTATGGAAGTCTCAAGTCAAGCCTATCTGACTAAGCGTGTCTATGGATTGACTTTTGATGTAGGTGTCTTTCTTAACATCAGCCCAGACCATATTGGGCCTATTGAACACCCAACCTTTGAAGACTACTTCTACCATAAGCGTCTCCTCTTGGAAAACAGTCGAGTTGTTATCGTTAATAGCGGTATGGATCACTTTGATTTTATTGCTGAAGAAGTTGCAGATAAAGAGCATGACTTCTATGGTAAAAACTCCGACAATGCTGTTAAACATGGCTCAGGATTTAGCTTTAAGGCAAGTGGGAAGTTAGCCGGTGACTATGATATCCAACTTATCGGTGACTTTAACCAGGACAATGCTATGGCTGCTGGTCTGGCCTGCCTACGTCTCGGAGCTAACCTTCAAGACATCAAGGAAGGAATCGCTCAAACCTCTGTTCCAGGGCGTATGGAGGTTCTAACCCAAACTAATGGGGCTAAGACATTTGTTGACTATGCTCACAATGGAGATAGCCTAGATAAGCTCTTACAAGTCGTAACCAGCCATCAAGATGGTCGTATTAGTCTAATTCTAGGGGCTCCTGGAAATAAAGGTGAAAGCCGTCGTAAAGACTTTGGACATGTCCTCAATACCTACCCTGATGTTGATATCATCCTAACAGCCGATGATCCTAACAAGGAAGATCCTCTTGCTATCTGTCAGGAAATTGCTAGCCACATCAGTCGCGAGGTTCGTATCATTGTTGATCGAGAGAAAGCTATTAAAACAGCAATGTCTGAGACTATAGACTCCAAAGATGCTGTGGTTATCGCTGGTAAAGGTGCCGATGCCTTCCAAATCGTAAATGGAAAACGTGATAACTATGCTGGCGATATTGAAGTCGCTAAGAAATATTTGTAAAGATTTAATTAAAAAGATTCAATGATGTGTCATTGAATCTTTTTAATTCATCTCATTTTTACAAATTAAAGCAATACTACCGATAACGTCTCAATTGAGGTGGTGTATAAGACTGGACGAAAGCTTCAATTTCTGAAAAATCATCTGTAAAGAGGAATTTTGCTGCTGTTTCAGCCTCCAAAAAATCATGAGTAACCATGGTATCTAACATCGTTTTCATAGCATCATAATAGCCATTGAGATTGAAGAAAACACAGGGTTTGTCCAACTTACCGACTCGAGCAGCTGCAATAGCTTCAGAGATTTCTTCCAATGTCCCTAGACCTCCTGGAAGTGCGATAAAGAGATCTCCTTGCTCTAGCATGGCAGTCTTTCGTTCTGCCATAGTTTCTACTATTGTCATTGAGGTTAACCCCTCATAAGCTATCTCCCTATCTTTGAGGAATTGTGGCATAATGCCATGAGCCTGTCCACCATTTTCCAAAACCGTATCACCAAGAACTCCCATAAGTCCCATCTTACTGCCACCATAGACTAGGGTATGCCCATTTTTAGCAATCCACTGACCCAAGGCAATCGTTGCTTTCTTAAAACTAGGATTATCACCCATATTAGCTCCCAAATAGACCGTTACTTTCATTGAAGTCCTCCTTTTTATTCTATTATAACGCAAAATTCCTGCCATAACTGACAGGAATTTTTTCTTAGTCTTTACGCTCCAAATTACGAAGCATTTCATCAATTTTATTACCGTATTCGATAGACTCATCTTTAATAAAGGTCAAATCTGGAATCTTATACATGGTCAATTTTTTACCAAGTTCACGCTTGATTGTCCCAGTAGCCTTTTCAAGACCAGTTTGTGCTTTTTGGTTATCTGAGGCCAAAGTTGAATGAATAGTGTAAAAAATCTTAGCAGCTGACAAATCGCCTAGCATTTGCACATCTGTGATAGTGACATCTTGCACACGTGGGTCACGAACTTTCTTTTGAAGAATTTCATTGACCTCACGTTTGATTTCCATACCAACACGGTCTACACGAAATGAATTTCCCATAGTCTTATCCTTTCTCTCTTATTATGATGGAACAAAAGCCAGGCCAGATGACCTAGCTTTGTCTCCTAAGTAAGCTTTCTTAAAAGCTAACAAAATTAACGTTTAATTTCTTCCATAATGTAAGCTTCGATAACGTCATCAACTTTAATATCGTTATAGTTTTCAATCATCAAACCACCCTCTTGAGCGTTTCCGACTTCTTTAACGTCATCTTTAAAGTGTTTCAAGCTTGCCAATTTACCATCAAAAATAACGACACCATCACGAATCACACGGGCACTTGAATCACGAGTGATTTTACCACTAGTAACCATGAACCCACCGATTGTTCCGACTTTAGAAACTTTGAAGGTTTCACGGATAATAGCTTCACCAATGACTTTTTCTTCAAATTCAGGATCAAGCATCCCTTTCATGGCATCTTCGATTTCTTCGATAACCTTGTAGATGATGCTGTGAAGACGAATTTCAACTTCATCAGTTTCCGCTTGTTGACGTGCTTGTGGTGTAGGACGAACGTTAAATCCGATAACAACAGCATCTGAAGCTTCCGCAAGAGTAATATCAGATTCGTTGATAGCACCTACTGCTGAGTGAACAACATTAACACGAACACCCTCAACATCAATCTTAAGAAGTGATGCTGCCAAGGCTTCAACAGAACCTTGTACGTCGGCCTTGATGATAACATTAACAGTCTTCAATTCACCAGCTTTAAGGGTATCAAAGAGGTTATCAAGACTAACACGATGTGTTTGTTGACGTTGTTTCATAAGGGCACGTTTGGCACGTTCTTCACCGGCTGCACGAGCTGCTTTTTCGTCTTCATAAACGGCAAAATGGTCACCCGCCATAGGCGCTTCGTTCAAACCAGTAATTGAAACTGGTGTTGATGGTGCTGCAGTCTTAATACGACGACCAAGGTCATTGGTCATAGCACGGACACGTCCGAAGGTATTACCAACAACGATTGGGTCTTGAACATGCAAGGTACCTTGTTGAACAAGGAGGGTTGCAACCGCACCTTTACCTTTATCCAAACGCGCTTCAATAACGGTACCGATGGCACGAACTGTTGGGTCAGCTTTAAGTTCTTCCACTTCAGCCACAAGAAGAACTGTTTCAAGCAACTCTTCAATATTTTGACCAAACTTCGCTGAAATTTCAACGAATTCGCTATCGCCACCCCATGCAGTTGAGATAACGCCATGTTCAGCCAATTCACCGATTACACGCTCTGGGTTAGCACCTGGTTTATCAATCTTGTTAATCGCAACAATGATTGGAACACCAGCAGCCTTAGAGTGGTTGATGGCTTCAATAGTTTGTGGCATAACACCGTCATCCGCAGCTACAATCAAGATAGTAATATCTGTAACAGAAGCACCACGGGCACGCATAGATGTAAAGGCCGCGTGTCCTGGAGTATCAAGGAAGGTGATTTTCTTACCACCCTCTTCAATTTGGTAAGCACCGATGTGCTGTGTGATACCACCAGCTTCTCCTGTTGCAACACGTGAGTTACGAAGGGTATCAAGAAGGGTTGTTTTACCATGGTCAACGTGTCCCATGATAGTAACAACTGGTGCACGTTCTACCATAGCATCTTTGTTGAGGTAGTCTTCGTCAACAAAGAAACGTTCGATATCAGCATTATCGACTTCTTCTTTCTTAGTTGCCTCAATACCGTAGTCAACCATCAACAACTCAATAGTATCCCCATCAAGAGATTGGTTTTGAGTTGCCATAACGCCCATCATGAAGAGTTTCTTAACGATTTCAGCTGGCTCACGTTTAATACGTTTTGCGATTTCTGCAACCGTCATGCCTTCAGTGTATTCAAATTCTTTTGGTAATTCATGGAATTTACGCTCTGTTACTGGTTTTGGAGCTGAATTACCACGGTTATTTTTACCTTTTTTATTTTTGTTTTTATTCCAGTTACTATTTCGTTGATTTCTCACTTGGTTTTGATTATTCCACTTATTATTTCTTGTTTGCTTAGGTCCATCTTCATTCTCGCGACGATTATCACGTGATTTATCTGGACGTGCCTTTTTACGACGTGTATCTTGTTCTTGTGCAGCCGGTGCTGGTTTTGGAGCTGGCTTAGCTTCAGCAACTGCTTTTTGAGCAGCGACTTCAGCCTGTTGTTTTTCTTTTCTTGCCTTTTCCTGCTCTTTCGCTCGGCGTTGCTCTGCAGCTTTTTCTTCACGGAAGCGTGTTTCACTTTGACGTGAATACTCTGCATTTTGCTCTGCTTTCAAGGCTGCTGCACGCGCTTTAAAGTCAATACGTGGTCCTGCCTGATTGTTACGGGCAGCATCGTTACGTTTATTGCGACCTTGATCATTGCGCTGTTTACCTTGGAAATTACGGTCACGATTACTCTTGTTATCGCGGTTTCCATTGTTACGGTTTCCTCGACCATTTCCATTTTGGTTGCGACGATCATTATTCTGACGTTTACCTTGATCGTTTCCTTGTTGTTTTCGGTTACGATTACGGTTGGCACGGCCTCCGCCATTTTGACGACGTTCTGCTTCTGCCTTGGCACGCGCTTCACGTTCTGCCTTAAAGTTACGGCTTTGTGGTTTCTTTGGAGTCGCAGGTGTTTCCTTTGCCTCAGCCTTTGGAGACTCCTTAGCAGGAGTTGGTTTCGAAGCAGGAGCCTCAACAACCTTAGGCGCTACCTTTTCCTCTTTAGGAGCAGGTGCCACTTTGGAAGCTGGCTTACTTTCAGCCTTAACAGCTCCCCCTTTTAAACTTGAAGTGATACGATTAGCATCAGCTTCTTCAACTGATGAGGAGTGGCTCTTCACAGAAAGACCAAGTTCTTGAGCTTTTGCAACAACAACTTTGCTCTCTACACCAACCTCTTTTGCGATTTCATATAATCGTTTCTTTGACACGTGATGTCCTCCTATTCTTTAGTCCATAAGAGTCCTCATTTTCTTTGAAAATCCAGCATCAACTACAGCAACCGTTTTTCTTGGTTTACCAATAGCCATGCTTAATTCCAGTGCGTTAAACACTGTGGAGACTTCTATATTATAGTAGTTACATTTATCAGTCGTCTTTTTAGTCACGTTACTACCAGCATCATTGGCAAGAAAAACTAGTCTCGCCTGCCCTGATTGGACTGCCTTAATGACAAGTTCCTCGCCAGAAATAAGCTTTCCAGCTCTTTGTGCTAGTCCCAACATATTTGACAATTTTTCTGTGTTATTCAAGACCTAACTCTCTTCTTTTGACCTTGTGATCCACATAAGCAATGAGTTCATCATAAAAACTTTCAGGAACATCCATGGAGAAACTATGGTTAAAAGCACGTTTCTTTTTGGCTTGGAGAGCTTCTTCATTATCTAATTTAATGTAAGCACCTCGGCCATTTTTCTTTCCTGTTGGATCAATGAAAATCTCACCATCTTTAGTTTTTACAATGCGGAGCAAATCACGTTTATCAATGATTTCTCCTGAGACAACTGATTTGCGTAAAGGTATTTTTCGTGTTTTAGCCATCAAACACCTCTATGTTCTTCTTATTCTGCTTCTGTTGTTTCAGTTACTTCTTCTGTTGTGACTTCAACAGGTGTAGCTTCTTCTGCAACAATCTCATCTACAACTTCCTCAGTAGCAGCCTCAGCTTTTTCAGCTTCGAGTGCTTCGTATTCAGAAGCTGACTTGATGTCAATACGGTAACCAGTCAAATGAGCTGCCAAACGAACGTTTTGCCCACGACGACCAATTGCAAGAGATAATTTGTTGTCTGGCACAACTACTGTTGCACGTTTGCTATCATCTTCGTCGAAGATAACATAGTCCACTTCAGCTGGTGCAATAGCATTGTAGATGAATTCAGCTGGATCTTCAACCCATTGAATAACATCAATATTTTCCTCAACAGGAA
>ENA-OOZX01002021-OOZX01002021.1-human-gut-metagenome-genome-assembly--contig:-NODE-2021-length-11470-cov-7.189575_pt1 | contig 11470 bp, 10 predicted proteins | sample MGYA00241048_ERZ501412 | MGnify/ENA primary metagenome ERZ501412 (study PRJEB25962, sample SAMEA2042518) | human gut metagenome | biome: human gut; feature: human-associated habitat; material: faeces... | reverse complement strand
GGCCGCATCCGCTGGCCGCTGCGATTCTGGGCGTTCTGCGGGCGGCGCTGGGCGTTCCGGTTCTGGCCGCCAGACGGGCGGCGGTTCCGCTGATTGCCCCCGGAGGTGCGCCGCTGGCCATTCTGCCCGCTGCGGGGGCGCTGTGCGCCGCTCTGGCTGCTCCGCCCGCCGGTGGGAAAGGTGATGCTGTTATCCGGGTAGGAGCCGTAGTTCACCGTGCGCTCCGTATACCGGCTGGGGCGGGGCGCATCGGGGTCATAATTGGGGTTCGTGATGGGGTGGCCGCCGGAGGAATATCCTGTGTATCCGCTGTACCCCAGGTCACTGCCAGCACCCGCGCTGCTGCGGCGCTGGGTGCTCTGCCCGCCGCACCGGTCATCCCGGGCCTGATCGTAGGCCCGGCGGCCCTTGCGGTTCCGGCTGTTCCGGTCATTCTGCGGCATCCGGCTGCACCTCCTTTCCTCTGTTTTTTCCTTCCGTTACGGGGTCTTGACCAGCTTGAGCAGGGCATCCGCAATGCGGTCCAGGCTGTCGTCCACCGACAGGCTCCGGGCATTGCGGCCCATCTCAGCCAGCTTGCCGGGCTGGGCCAGCATCCCGGAAACGGTCTGCACCAGCTTTTCGCCGGTCAGGTCTTTTTCCTCAATGACCACAGCAGCGCCAGCCTTCTGCAGCTCCATGGCGTTGTAATACTGGTGGTTCTCGGCCACGTTGGGGCTGGGGATGAGCACGGCGGCACGGCCCACAGCCTCCAACTCGGCCAGTGTCAGGGCACCGGCGCGGCTGATGACAAGGTCCGCTGCGGCCAGCAGCTCGGGCATATTGTTGATGTATTCCTTCACCACAAGGCTCTCGCCGGGGGCAAAGCCCTTTTCCTTTTCCAGATCCTGAAACAGCTGCACGCCGTACTGACCGGTGGCATGGAGATGGAGGACGGGCTTGTGGTTTTTCTGCTCCCAGGCGCAGAGGTCGGCCACCACCTCGTTCACGCGGCGGGCACCCAGACTGCCGCCGAAGGAGAGGATCACGGTGCGGTCGCCTGCGCCCAGTTCGGCACGGATGGCTTCCCGGTTCTTCGCCTGGGTGAACACCTCAGGCCGGACGGGATTGCCCACCACGATGGTCTTTTCGGGTGCGCCCAGCTTTTCCACGGCGGCGGGCACGGCGGCAAACACGATGTCCACATCCGGGGCCAGCAGCTTGTTGGTCACACCGGGAAAGGCGTTCTGCTCATGCAGGGCGGTCTTGATGCCCTGTCTGGCGGCGCAGCGCACCACCGGGCCGGACACATAGCCGCCGCAGCCAATGACCAGGTCGGGCTGGATGTCCTTCATCATCTTTTTGGCCTTGGGGCCGGAGAGTGCCAGATTCCACAGGGTAATGATATTCCGCTTGATATTGTTCAGGCTCAGCTTCCGCTGAAAGCCGGTGATCTCGATGTGATGGAAGGGATAGCCCACCTGTGTGACCAGACGGTACTCCATGCCTTCCTTCCGGCCCGCAAAATGGATCTCGGCGGTGGGGTCGGCTTTTTTGATGGCTCCCGCAATGGCCAGAGCCGGGTTGATATGGCCGGCAGTGCCGCCGGCTGCAATGAGTACACGCATCTTGGTTCCTCCTTACTGTTCTGTCTGCGCTCTGCGCGCGGTATCCAGCACAATGGTCTTTGCCTTGCGCTGGCGCTCCCGCTCGGCGTGGGCTTCCTCCCGTTCCAGACGGGCCCGTTCGCCGTTGCGTCCGATATTGACCATAACGCCCATCTCGGCCAGCAGCAGGATCAGGCTGGTGCCGCCGGAGGAGAAGAAGGGCAGCGAAATGCCGGTGTTGGGCAGGGTGTTGGTGACAACGGCGATGTTGCAGAACACCTGCCAGGCGATCTGCGCCATGATGCCGATGCCCACCAGCGTGCAGAACCGGTTTTCGGCATGGAAGGCGATCCAGAAGCCCTGCACCAGAAAGAGGACGAACAGCACGATGACGATCACCGCACCGACGAAGCCCAGTTCCTCGCACACGACACTGAAGATAAAGTCGTTGGTGCTCTCCGGCAGCCAGAGCTGCTTTTCGATGCTGTTGCCCAGCCCCAGCCCCGTGGCACCGCCTGAGCCGATGGCGTACAGGCTCTGCTTGGTCTGGCTGGTCATCCGGTCAAGATCCTGCGTCCAGCCATCCAGACGGCTCTGCAGGTAGTCGATGGAGTCCACATGCTTCAGCAGAGTCTCCAGCAGGAACAGTGCGGCACCGGCGCAGCCCCAGGTAATGATGCCGCCGCTGCCGCCCAGCAGCAGGATGGTGCCCACAATGGCCGTGGTCAGCAGGATGCCCGACATATGGGGCTCCAGCACCAGCAGGATCAGGACAGGCACCAGCCACAGGATGGGCCGGATGAGCTCCACCACGATGCTGTGGTGGACCCACTTGCGCAGGGGCACCTCGCCGAATTTGATCTGCGGGGTCCTGGCGGCGATGTCTGCCGTGAGCAGGATCATCTCAAACTTTGCCACCTCGGAGGCCTGTAAGGTCAGGCCGCCGAAGCTGATCCACCGGCGGCAGCCGTTGATGGGACTGCTGAACAGCACCAGCACCAGCAGGATCAGGCAGACAACATAGCCCAGCTTGACCATTCTGCGCAGGAAACGGTGGTCAAAATAGGAGAACAGGAACATCATACCCAGGCCCAGCACCGTGCAGAGCAGCTGGGATTTGATGTAATGGAAGCTGTCCCCAAAGCGGAGATAGCCCGTGGTATAGCTTGCACTGAACAGCATGACCAGCCCGAACACCATGATGATGGCCAGGGTCGCCATCCAGTTGAGCAGGATGGGCGGCCAGGGGCCGGGGTCCCGCTGAAAGACGGAAAAAGGCTCTGCTTTTTTTCTGCGGAGTGTTGCCAAACTGCACCCCTCCTTAACTGATTTTTGCCAGCTGAACGGTCAGCGCCACGCCCAGCATGGCAATGACACAAAAGGTATAAAAGATCTGCTCCGCGCTCTGGCCCCGCAGCTCCAGCCAGCGGTGGAGCGGTGCCGAGCGGAACAGCTGCCTGCGGCCCCGGCTGGCCTTGCAGACCAGGATCTGCAGAGCCACCATGCCGCCCTCCAGCCAGAAGGGCAGGGCCAGCGGCAGGGGGAGGTCAGGCCAGCCGATGCACAGGGGCACGCACCCCAGCATCCCGGCCAGAAAAAGGCTGCCCACGCTGCCCAGCCGCAGCTTTGCGGGCGGGAAGTTCCAGAGCAGGAAGGCCATCAGGGAACCGGCCAGTGCGGCGGGCAGAACGCCCAGCGGGAACCAGCCCAGCAGGGTCATCACCCCCATCAGGCCCAGCATGGCCGCAAAGGACGTGCCGCAGACGATGCCGTCCATGCCATCGGCAATGCGGGCACACTCGGCCAGTGCGACCAGCAGTCCTTCCCACAGCAGCGGGGCGGCAATGCCCAGATCGACATAGCCCACGCCCGGCAGGGTGATCCCGGCTGCAAGGCAGCCTTTGGCTCCCAGCAGCACCAGCACCACAGCACCGGCAGCGGCTTCCAGCCCAAGGCGGGTGTGCCGCCGCAGGCCCAGCACGGAACGGCTGCGGATGCGAGCCAGATCCTCCAGCAGACCCACGCCGCCAAAGAGCAAAGCTCCCAGCAGCGCTGTGAGCAGCCGGACCGAGAACAGGCTCTCGGCCCCCAGCAGCTCAGGCTGAGCCACACAGGCGGCTGTCCAGCCCACGCCCACAGCAGCCAGCACCCCCACCATCAGGCAGAGCCCGCCCATGGTGGGAGCCTGCGGCGGGCGCTCCGGCTCGGCATCCGGCGCTTCCTGCTTGGGTGATGGTGCCTGCCGGGCCTTGGGCTCATCCCAGCGTCCCTGGAACGCCCGCAGCAGCGGCACCATCAGATTCCCGAGCGCCGCCGTGAGGAAGAACCCCAGCGTTGAGGCGGCGATCAAGGCGAAACGAATCATAGCTCGATGTTACTCCTTGTAAAAGATCTCCAGCACTTTTTCCAGTGCCATGCCGCGGCTGGCCTTGACCAGCAGGGCATCGCCGGGCTGCATTTTGTTCAGCAGAGTCTCGGCGGCCTGAGCGTAGGTGTCGGCATGGAGGGTGGGCAGCCCCTTGGCAGCAGCCACCACGGCAATGCGCTTGGCCTGCTCGCCATAGGTGACGAGGTAGTCCACCTTGTTCTCCACAGCCTGACGGCCCACCTCCTCGTGGGCGGCGCGGCTGATATCGCCCAGCTCCAGCATATCGCCCAGCAGGGCAAAGCGGCGCTTGCAGGGATACTCCCTGAACATGGCCAGCGCGGCCTTCATGCTGTCGGGGTTGGCGTTGTAACAATCCTCAATGACATCCACGCCTCTGACGTGCACCACCTTCTGGCGCATTCCGGTCTGCTCAAAGTCGGCCAGACCGGCAATGACCCGGCGGGCATTCAGCCCCAGACGGGTAGCGGCGCAGTAGGCGGCCAGTGCGTTGGCCACGTTGTGACGGCCCATGGCGGGGATCTTTACGAGGAAAGTCCCCTCCTCGTGATCCTCCAGCACAAAGCTCATGCCCTTTTCATCCTGCTGGATGGACAGGGCACAGACATCAGCGTTCTCATCGCCCAGGCTGAACCAGACCGGGCGGACATGGTCGGGCAGGACTGCCTTGCGCAGGAAGGGGTCGTCCCCGTTCAGCACCAGCGGAGCACCCTCCGGCAGACCGGCGCAGATCTCCAGCTTTGCCTTGCAGATGTTCTCCTGACTGCCCAGATTGCCGATGTGGGACACCCCGATGCAGGTGATGATGCCTACATCCGGGCGGGCGCACTTGCTCAGGCGCTCGATCTCCCCGGCGTGGCTCATTCCCATCTCCACCACGGCGTACTGGGTCTCTTTGCCGATGCGGAACATGGTGCGGGGCAGGCCCAGCTCATTGTTCTGGTTGCCCTCGGTCTTGATGGTACTGCCAAAGCCTGCAATGGCGGCGTAGGTCATCTGCTTGGTGGTGGTCTTGCCCACGCTGCCGGTCACGCCCACCACTTTGGGGTGGAACTGGCTGCGATAATTGGCCCCCAGCACCATCATGGCGTGGTAGCTGTCCGGGCAGATCACGCTCTTCTCCTCCGGCACGCCTTCCACGGGGTGGTTCAGCACCACGCAGAGCGCGCCGTTTTCCAGCGCCTTGGCGGCAAAATCATGGCCGTCGAATTTTTCGCCCGGGAACGCCACAAAGATACACCCGGGGCAGACCTCACGGCTGTCGGTGGTCACCAGCGTGACCGGGGTCTCGCACTGGGCCAGCGCGTTGACGGCCAGGCCCTTCAACAGGATATTTGCTGCAATTGCTTCCATACTCTCATTCCCCTTTATCCACAGATCAGATGTACGATGGTTCCCCGCTGGACGCTGGAGCCGGGTGCCTCACTCTGGCTCTGGACCGTGCCGGAGCCTTCGACTGTGCAGTTGAGCCCTGCGGCGTTCAGCATCTGCCGGGCAAAGTCCGCGCTCTTGCCGGTCACGTCCGGCACCTCGGCGTGTTTGCCCTCATAGGTATCGGTATACAGATAAACGGTGGTGCCGTAGGGCACCTCTGCCCCCGCGCGGGGGTACTGGTAGGTAACAAGGGCGGCTGTCTGGTCGGATTCGCTTTCGGCCAGGTGATGCTTCAAGCCCTTGATGTTCAGCTGCACCTGCGCGTTGCTCCACTCCTTGCCCGTCAGGTTGGGCACCTTGACGGTGGTGCCGCTGCGGTCCACGCCGTCGGTGGCGATGCCCAGATAGGGCGCGATCTCGCTGATGATGTTGCCCACCACAGGGGCAGCCAGAATGGAGGAATAGTCGGTGCGGGCATTGTTGGGGTCGTCCAGCATGACATAGACCAGGATCTCCGGGTCGTTGGCGGGCAGGACAGCCGCAAAGGATGCCACCTTCTTGTAGTCGCCATCGGCGCGGCGGTCCATGTTCAGCTGCTCGGAAGTACCGGATTTGCCGCCGATGCGGTAACCTGCAACGTAGGCGTTGCCGCCGCCGCCCTGGGTGCCGTCGCCCACCTCAAACTCCATGATCTGGCGGATGGTCTCGCTGGCGCTCTCGCTGATGACCTGACGGCGGATGTTGGTGCCGATCTCCTGCACCACATTGCTGTTCTGGTCCGTGATCTTATCCACCACATGGGGGGTGACCAGATAGCCGCCGTTGACTGCCGCCGAGACGGCAGTGCACACCTGCAGCGGGGTCACGGCCATGGCCTGACCAAAAGCGGAGGAGGCCAGCTCCACCTCGCCCAGACGGCTCTTGCTGTAATACTGCATGAAGCTGGTCTCATTGGGCAGGTCCACACCGGTGCGCTCGGTAAAGCCAAAGGCATCAAAGTAATCATAGAACAGGCTGGAACCCACGCGCTGGCCCAGCTGGATGTAGTAGAGGTTGCAGCTCTGGCGCAGAGCGTCGGCCATGTTGATGGTGCCGTGGGCCTTGTGGCCTGCGCAGTGGTAGGTCTCCTTGGCCACGCCGTAGGCACCGGCACAGGTAAAGGTGGTGTTCATGGTCGCCACGCCGGAGTCCAGACCCATGGCCGAGGTGATGACCTTGAACACACTGCCGGGGTAGTACAGCTCGGTGATGGCCTTGTTCTTCCACAGGATATCGCGGTAGGTGCCGGTATAATCCGGGTCCGGGTCCACGATCTTGTTGCCGTTTTCGTCCAGCTTGAACTTCTTCGAGTCGTTTTCGTCCCGGAGGTAGATGGTGTACAGCTCCGGCTCTGCGGCCACCTGCTCCTGCAGGTAGGCCAGGTTGGCGCTGTAATCCAGCGGCGTGTTGGGGTCAAAGTCCGGTTTGGAGGCCATGGCCAGGATCGCACCGGTCTTGACGTTCATCACGATGGCACAGCCGCGGTTCTCGACGTTGTTGGCCGCAACGGCCTCCGTCAGGTAGCGTTCCGCGATCTCCTGCACGTTCACGTCCAGCGACAGCACCAGATTGGAGCCGTCCTTGGCGGCAAAGGTGGTGGCGTTCTGGTCGGCAATGGCGTTGCCCACCGCGTTGCGCCGGGTGATGGTGCGGCCGTCCACACCGGCCAGCGTGGACTGGTAGGATTTTTCCAGGCCGTAAGTGCCCACGCCCTCGCCGTCGGTAAAGCCCAGCACGGCAGCCGCAAAGGCTCCGTAGGGGTAGTTGCGCTGAGAGCTCTTTTCCGTCGAGACGGACACCCGCCCGATGCGGTCTGCGCCGGAGCCCTTTTTGTGCGCCTTGTTGAAACCGGACACATAATCCTCAATGGACAGCTTGACGGCGTTGTTCACCTTGGTGGCCAGCACCACATAGGAGGAATCAATTTTGGACAGTGCATCGTACACGGTCTGGTATTGCTGGGTGTATTCCTCCGAGGAAGTGTCCACCGCGTCCAGACTCTCGCCGTCGCCGGAGAGCAGCCGCAGGGTGATGCCCTGGCTGACCTCGGCGCACATGGTCGGGTCAAATGTGCGCACCGTCGTTTTATCGTCGTTGGTGCTGGTGGTGTACAGGATGCTGCTGTAGCTAGGGTCAGCCCAGATGTTCCACACCACGCTGGTGGAAGCCAGCGTGATGCCGTTGGCGTCGTAGATCTCGCCGCGGGTGGCCTTGACCGTGGTGTCCAGCAGCTGCTGCTGGGCGGCATACTGTCGGTACTTGGCACCGTCCCGGATCTGGATGACATACAGGCTGCGGACGACCACGGCCGATGCCAGCACGACCGCCGCCAGCCCCAGAATGCTGCACACGCGCCGGGTGCGTCCGTTGAGCCGTTCCCGCGCAAAGGCCGGGCGCACCCGGTAGCCTTTGCCCTTTTTCTTGTTGGAATCTTGTTGCATGCTGTTCTCCCGCAGACAGGGCGGAGCACCCGTTCTGCCTGCTGTTTTCTTCAGGATATCGGCCCGCGCGGCGGCTGCCCCGGACCGGCTAAAAACCGAAAAAGCGTGCGCTGCCGCACGCTTTCCCGTTTTGATGTTATTTTACGGTGCCCAGAATGGTCACGGCACCGTTGTAGATGAAGCTGGTCCACTGCCGCACAGGGGACTGCTGACGCTCCAGCGCACCGGACTCGTTCAGCCGGATGTAGGTGATCTGGCTGGGGTCGATCTTCATCAGACCCAGACGGCTGGCCGCTTCTTCCACGCTGGTGATGTTGGTCTTGCTGTTCAGGGTGCTGTTGTAGTAGGTGTACTGGCTCTGGGCGCTCACCAGCTGGGCCTTGGCGTCCTGGATCTGATCATTCAGCTCCACCAGCTGGGCCTCGCTCATCAGCAGGCTGATGGCAAACCCGGTGAGCAGGGCTGCCGCCACCAGATGCATGGCATTGCGCAGCGCTGCCTGCAGCGGCGAAAGACGGCGTTTGCCGCCCTTTTCCACGCGCAATGCGGTCTTGCGCTGTGTCTGCGGCACTTTTCTGCGCCGCGCGGTGTTGTAATCGTATGCTGCCTGACCCATGGTTTCCTCTCCTCCTCACAGGATGCCTTCGGCATTCCTCAGCACTTTTCCAACACACGCAGATGAGCCGACCGGCTGCGCCGGTTTTCTTCCAGCTCCTGCGTGTTGGCTTCAATGGGTTTGCGGGTAATGAGCTTTGCCTTGGCCTTGCCGCCGCACACACACACCGGAAACTCCGGCGGGCAGGTGCAGGCCGTGGCCCAGCGGCGGAACTTGTTTTTCACCAGCCGGTCCTCCAGCGAGTGGAAGGTGATCACGCACAGCCGCCCGCCGGGCGCAAGATGCTCGAAAATGGTGTCCAGCCCCTCTTCCAGCGCATCCAGCTCATGGTTCACGGCAATGCGCAGCGCCTGAAAGGTGCGGCGGGACGGGTTCTTGTTCTTGCGCCGCTCCGCCGGCGGCATGGCGCTGGCCACGATGTCGGCCAGCTGCAAAGTGGTCTCGATGGGCGCGTTCTGTCGCGCTTCCTCGATCTTGCCGGCGATCTGCCAGGCAAAGGGTTCTTCGCCGTAGTCCCGCAGGATGCGGGCCAGGTCCTCACGGCTGAGGGTGTTCACCAGATCTGCCGCCGTCTCACCCTGCTGGCTCATCCGCATGTCCAGCGGTGCATCTGCCCGGTAGGAAAAGCCCCGGGCCGCATCGTCCAGCTGGTGGCTGGAAACGCCCAGATCCAGCAGTGCACCGTTGATCTTGTCGATGCCCAGCTCTTCCAGCGCCTGCCCGGCGTAGCGGAAGTTGATCTGCACCACGGTGGCCGGCAGCCCGGCCAGACGGGCCCGGGCCGTCTGCACGGCGTCGGGGTCCTGATCCAGCGAGATCAGCCGCCCGCCCTTTGCAGCGTCCAGCCGCAGGGCGATCTGGCGGGAGTGGCCCGCACCGCCTGCGGTGCCGTCCAGATAGGTGCCCGCCGGGTCGATGGCCAGCCCTTCCAGGCATTCGTTCAACAGAACCGGGATATGCTCAAATGAGGTCGGGTCAAAGGGCACGTTTTCTTCTGAAGCCATTGGCACGGCCTCCTTTCTCTCTTGCAGAATTCTTATGTCAGATGTGCAGGCTGCGCAGCCGGGCTGCACGCTGCTCATTGCTCACCGCCGCGCGGCGGGCGTTCCAGACGTCGGTGGCCCAGATCTCGGCGTGGTTGCGGTTGCCGATGATGGTCACATCCTTTTCCAGCCCGGCATAGCTGCGCAGCTCTGCCGGCAGAAGGATGCGTCCCTGCTTGTCCGGCACCACCTCGCAGGCGGTGCTGAACAGATCACCGGACACCTCCCAGCTGTCCATCAGCTCGTCGGCCTCCAGCTTTTCCGCCAGCTTTTCCACCTCAGGCAGCGGCAGTGCGAACAGGCAGTTGTCCACCCATTCCAGCACCACGAAGCTCTCGCCCATGGCGTCGCGGAACTTTGCGGGGAAGTTCAGCCGCCCTTTGGCGTCGATGGTATAGTCATACCGGCCAAAGAACATGCTGCCTGCCCCCTTTCGGGGCTGTGGAGAGGGCCTTTGCCCTACTTTTACCCACTTTGCCCCACTGACACACATTTATTGTAGCAAATCAAGCCCCCGATTGCAAGGTTTTTCGTCCCTGTTTTTGCGGCAAAATGTCACAAAAAAAGTCCCTGCGGGCCGTCATTTTTGCCTGCAGGGACGCATCATTTTTTAGGATGTGGAATTTGTGCGGAAATCAGCCGTTTTTCTTGGCGTTCTGGCGCAGGTTGGCGCGCACGTTCTTTACCTGTGCGGCATTCTCCACCATCGCCTCTTCCGTGGTCTTGAGCATGTTGTCGCAGTAGTCGGTCACGGTCTGACGCAGCGTGCGCGACTCGCTCTGGGCAGCGGCGGTGATCTCGGCGGCGCGCTGCTGGGCGGCTTTCACGATCTCGGCATCGCTCACCAGGATGCGGGCGCGCTCTTCGGCCTTCTTCACGATGGCCTGGGCCTGTGCATTGGCCGTGTCCACGATCTGGGCACGGTCGTTCACGATCTGCTGGGCCTGCCGCAGCTCGCCGGGCAGGTTTGCGCGGATATCATCCAGATAATCCCGGACCTTTTCCACGTCCACCAGACGCTTGCCGCCGGACAGCGGCATGCTGGTGCTCTCTTCCAGCGTATCTTCAATGGTGTCCAAAAGCTCGTTCACGTTCATAGTGCTTCCCCCTCCTGCTGCATGGGCTTCGTATATTTCCACAGCAGCACCTTGCCATACTTATACTGCTTCTGCAGGGTCAGGCCGCCCACCTGTGCCGGCAGCACAAGGCCCGTTTCGCTCTCGCACAGCACAGTGCCGCCGGGTGCGGTGCACTTGTCCACCGCCGGCAGGATCTTTTCCAGCGTACCGCCCCGGAACGGCGGATCCAGCAGCACCACGTCGAACTGCTCCCGGCAGGCCGACAGATACCGGGCGGCCTCGCCCACATTGACCCGGCTGCGGTCGAACACACCGCAGGTCTTGCAGTTGCGCATCACGATGTTCACCGCCTCGCGGTTCTCATCCAGGAACACGCACCGGGCCGCGCCGCGGCTCAGCGCCTCGATGCCCAGCTGTCCGCTGCCGGCATACAGGTCCAGCACCCGCGCGCCCGGCAGGTCGAACTGTACAATGCTGAACATGGCCTCCTTCACCTGCGAAAGGGTGGGCCGGGTCACGTCCGTCCCGGGCAGGGCTTCCAGACGCCGTCCCCGGGCTTCTCCTGCGATCACGCGCATGATTTGACCTCCTTCTGGTCGGCCGGGCGCGCTCGCATAGCCTCGCCCGGCGCCGCATATCCTCTTCTGGTTCTTCTTATTATCATCAAACCGTGCATTCTTGTCAAGTACCGGGGCGCATTGCACGCCCGGAGGCTTTGTGCTACAATCAGAGTATCGCACAGGCGCCGGGCATTTTGCGGCGCATTCTGGACCAAAGGAGAGTATTTTTATGAACGTCCTGCTCATCAACGGCAGCCCCCACGAAAAGGGCTGCACCTACACCGCCCTGTCCCTGATCGCCGGGGAGCTGAACAAGGCCGGTATCGACACCGAGATCCTGCACGTC
>ENA-OOZX01002016-OOZX01002016.1-human-gut-metagenome-genome-assembly--contig:-NODE-2016-length-11499-cov-3.607917_pt1 | contig 11499 bp, 8 predicted proteins | sample MGYA00241048_ERZ501412 | MGnify/ENA primary metagenome ERZ501412 (study PRJEB25962, sample SAMEA2042518) | human gut metagenome | biome: human gut; feature: human-associated habitat; material: faeces... | reverse complement strand
CAATACAGCCTTTATAATTAGGTTCGAATGTGCTATCAACAATATTTCCTTTTTCTGTGATTCTTAGGATAGCGAAGCCCATTCCATAACTAGCAACAGTTTTCCAGTCGATGTTTCCATTCCATCTGGAAACATCAATTCCTTTAATTTCTGCCATAATATCAAGCCTCCTTTTAGTCAATAAAAAAGAGAGGCTTTTAATCCTCTCTTTCAAGTTCTTTCAACATATTAAGTTCTGATTCAGAAATAATCTCAAGTGCCCATTCATCTGGTACATAGTTTTTCATTCGTTTATTCATATTATTTTTTCTATAATATTTATTCCAGAAATACAGGTTTCCAAGAGCACGAGCTTTATGCATAACACATATATAAGTAGCTTTTGAGTCAGGAGTACCATTCACTTGATAATCATAACCAGAACAATTAGAACATCCTGCAGCTATAGGACAATAGAAACATTCATCTGTACTCTGTGTCCTTCTATCTATTTTTGCCATACAATTAATTCTACATTTATAACATTCTGTGCATCCTATACCATTATCTACATCACCAATAGAGTACGGTTCTTGCTCTCCATTAAGAGAAGATTCCATATATCTGATACATGGAAATATGCGACCTTGAGGATCGCAAGCAATCATTGAATTACCAACGCCTCCACACCAACTTTGTAAATCATCAGGATCTTTAGGCTGAAAAAAGTCTTCATTATAAAGGGAACAGAAGAAATCACGTTCAAAATCAAAATTCTGTTCCAAGAAATAATCAGATATGCGTTTCATTTGATCGTAAAGAACAGTTGCATGTACAGGTGTCCAACCCTTTTCATATACACAATTGGCATTGATTTCATCATATCCAAGATCAACCATATGCTTAATAGCATCATATAAGAAGCTGATATTACCTGGAGCAATTGTGATCTTGCTTCCCATATGATTTCCACGTTTCATCCAATCTGACGCAGCATCGACAGCTATATCATAACTTGGACCACCATCTGGAAAAACTCGGCAGGAATCATGTAATTCTTTATTCCCATCAATAGTCACTGAGAAAGATAATCTATTGGCCCACTTACGAAGAAATGCTTGTACTTTTTCGTCCCTGTATAAAACACCATTTGAACAAATAGAGAACATAGTTTTCATGGCCCAAGGATGATCCAACTCTATGAGTTTATCCATAATATAAGTACAGATTTGATCTATAAGCTCTATCTCAAGAAAAGGTTCTCCTCCAATGAAATCTACAACCAATCCAGGAGATTTCTCTGGATTGATATAAGATTTAAAACCTTTTTCACCTGATACAACTAAATCAAAGAATTTCTTAGCTGTTTCAAACGACATTCGATTTTTTCCTTTGTGTCCTTGGTAACAATATAGACATGCAAGGTTGCAATCATCAGTTACTTGAAAAGTGATACTCTGTGTTAATATTCTTTGTCCGTCATCGGTTTTTACCTTTTTAGATGGATAAAGTCTAGCTATCTGGTCCGAATATTGTTCTGTCCTTTTCATGCTATTCCCTCTAATTCTGGAATCTCACAATTACATTTAATAGTAATAGTCATTTCATCAGAATTATTTGGAATAATCCAACTATACTGATGACCTTCAAGGTATTCTGGGATGTATTCCTTTTCCATCTCATTTGCAAGAGCAGCATACTTTCTCTGTAATTCTGCACCACGTTTATTGTAAGACATAAGAGTATCTCCATTGATGAGTTCTAAATCGCTTGGATGTGATTCAATAACTCTCTGTACAATGTCTTTTACGAAGTTTAATTCAAAATTAACTCTTTCAAGCTCTGTAGCTTTTTCTTTATCAACCTTTACGATTATTTTTCTCATATCCTTATATTCCTTTCATTCTTAATTATTTATCAGAAGCTGTTTCCGTTTTTTCTTTAGTTTCTTCTTTAGTTTTTTCTGTTGTTGTTCCAGTGGTCTCAGTAGGAGCTATGGTTTTATCTGTAGCTAATGAGATATTAATAACACTTCTTTCATTGGAGATTTCTTCTGAAATACTTTCAATTTTCATTCCAGTATAATCTTTCTGGGTATTCCCATAAATAATTTTAAAACCTGTTCTATTTTCATCAGTAATCATATCCTTAATAGTGTTTAAAGATTTATCAGAATTGAAGATAGAAATAGTAGCTACAATATTTTTATTCATATCATTTCCCAACCCATCTTTATATCCTTCATATGAATATGTATCGTTAGCACGAGTAATAACTAATTCTTGTCCATCTTTAAAAATAAGTTTCATAACAATTCCTCCTCGTAATTTAAATATGGACCAAAGTGTTATACTTTGATCCATGAACCGTTTTGTTTTACAAATATTTTTCCTGATTTACGGGTGATTCGACAGAAACCATTTCCGGTATGCCCTGTTTCATTTGTTCCATCAGGTGATTTAAATGATTGATTTCCTGCTATAGTTTGCGCATTGGTAAGGTAGTAAGAAGAATTTACATAGTTTCCGTCTGGATAGTTTACAGCAGTTTCCGCTGTATAAACGTAACCAGAACCGCCTCCACCGCCTCTATCATCATCACCAGATCCGTCTGGATAAGAACCAGAACCTCCATACCAGCCGCCTCCACCGGCACCACCATAACCTGAACTGGCATAATTACCGTTTCCTCCGAATCCAAATCCTGCATAACAAGAAGCAGTATCATAAGATGCATTTGTTGATCTTGTAGTTGTCAGCCATGTATTTCCAGTTTGTGTTCCTCCGTATCCACCAGAACCACAGCTTTCAGTAGTAGATCCACCTTCAAGACCTCCGCCGTACATTCCTTTTTTATTTGTCGCACCGTCAGAACCTCCACCGCCAGCAACGATAATACGAGCGTACAGAGAATCTTTACCAATTCTTACATCGGTAGCTCCGCCACCACCTTTATAATCATAACGATGACCACCACCATTAAATCCACCTTCGTAAATACTTGAATTATTAGACAGTCTTGTAGTTGAAGAGTTTCCTGCTCCACCTACATATATGTATAAATCGGTAGACTGAGTAAGAGTTAATGTTCCAACAGAATATCCTCCCTTACCACCATAATCGGAAGAAGATCGGTAACCACCTTGTGCTCCCCAACACTCTATAATATATTGTCCTCTTGGAAGTGATATAGCTTGAGCTGTTCCTGTATAAGCAAAATCCATTACAGCATTAGCGCCAGCATCATAAATTTTATTGTTCATCTTCATAAATACTGGAGCTGCTTTTTTAATTTCATTATTCATTTTACAATGTAGAGTTTTCTTTTTGATATAACAGGTAATCCTACAATAGCCATTATCAGAATGACCTGTTTCTGTAGATCCAGAAGGAGATTTAAAAGATTCATTGCCAGATAAATTAGAAGCATCAGAAAGATAGTAAGATGAATTTAGAAGACAGCCTTGAGGATAGTTAGAAGCAGAAGAGGAAGTATAAACGTAACCTGAACCACCTCCGCCACCACCATCATCATCTCCAGAACCATCAGGATAAGTACCTTGTCCACCGTACCATCCTCCGCCGCCAGCTCCGCCGTAACCTGAAGCGTAATAACATCCAAAACCACCGAAACCAAAACCAGCAGCACAGTTAGAAGAAGAATTTGTGGTGCCTTGTGAATTAATAGCACTTAAAGATGAATATGAAGCAGTTTGAGATCCACCATATCCATATGAACCACATCCAAAATTACCCCTAGCACCAGATACGCCGCCAGCATATCCGCCACTATATCCAGAACTACCATCAGAACCACCACCACCAGCAACAATTACTCTTGCATATAAAGAAGCACTTCCAATACGAATATCAGTAGCGCCACCACCACCTTTATAATTGTATCTATATCCACCACCATTGAAACCTCCGGGATAGATTGAATTTGATGCTGATGTAACAGAATTTCCAGATCCACCAACATATATGTATATAGTAGTTTTTTGAGTCAATGTTAAAGTTCCTGTAGAATAGCCACCTTTTCCACCATAACTAGAATTAGAACGATAACCTCCCTGTGCTCCCCAACATTCAAGAACATATTTTCCGGGTTCGAGGGTTACAGATTGAGCTTTACCTGTATAAGCAAAATTCAATACACTCTTTTCCGAGTTTCCACCGTACACAGAAGATACAGAACAAATAGCAGTACAATTATTATCACATGAAGCTTCACAAGAAAAGCCGCATGAATTATCACAAGAACCACCACATCCACCTGTACAGGTTCCTTTGCATCCGCCAGCGCAGTCATTGGCACAAGTGGTGGTGCAAGTAGTATTACAAGTACCAGTGCAGGATCCAGAACAGGTTGAATCACAACCGGAACAGCCAGTATAACAGCCTGAATCACAATTTCCTGAGCAATTACTTGAGCAAGATCCACCACAACTGGTGCAATCGTTGGCACAAGAAGCAGTGCAAGTATGCTCGCAATCATAAGCACAAGTAGCAGTACATGCAGCATTGCAATCATTAGAGCACCTTTGAGCACAGGCGCTTGTACAGTCTCCATCACAGTTGTTCCCACAGCCAGTGCATCCGGTTACACAAGCACTTGTACAAGCTCCAGTACAGTCATTAGCACATTTGGCAGTACAGTCAGAACAAGTACTTCCTGAACCTCCCTTACAAGTTCCATCACAATATCCAGAACATCCACCAGTACAGTTAGTAGAGCAAGAACCACCACAAGAACCACCACATCCACCAGATGATGAATGAGTGCAGTTGGTAGCACAAGAAGTTCCACATCCACCAGAGCAAGCCATAAGCCTCACCTTCCTTTCAGTCTTTTATTCGTAAGTAATCCAAATATCTCCATTCTTTCCATCACTAGCTGCAGGTTCCGTTGTTGAAAGATGAATACCTATTTCAGCTAATGACCAGCTTACGTTTCCAGATCCATTTACAGATTTACTTGTATTTCCTACAGTAACGGTTCTTGTTGTTCCCCAATTAGCAGTAGTAATATTAGCTGTACCATCAAAATTCGTACCATTAATAGTTCGTGCGGTTTTTAGTTTTTTAGCAGAGCCGCCACTACCTGTTCCGTGAAATATAATCGGCATAGTTAAGCCCTCCTTTTATAAATCTATGTGTTTCCAACCAGAGTTCGTTTTTACGTATAATCCATATTGTGTTGGGTTCAAATTTGTAATTCTGCAGAATCCATTGCCTGTGTGACCAGTTTCTGCTGATCCTGTAGGAGAAGTAAAAGAAGTGTCTCCTGCGATAGTCTGAGCATTTGTGAGATAATGAGTAGAATTTAGTAGACATCCGTTAGGGTAATTTTTAGCTGTAGAAGAGGTATAAACATATCCTGAGCCTCCTCCACCCCAACGTCCATCAGAGTCAGAATCACTGTCATAGGCTCCGCCGCCACCGTACCAGCCGCCTCCTCCGCCACCACAAGAGTAGCCGGAAGCATTCCCGCCTTGACCAAAAGTAGCCTGAGTGCCTGTACTCCAAGTTATACCACCTGCAGTTTGTGAGGCACTACCGCCAGATCTATTTTGACCAGTAGTATAAGAACCGGTAGTGTTATTATAATAGCCATCTCCACCATATTCTCCACCGCCACAACCACAAGGATTAGCATTGGCACTTGTTACACCAGCTCCGCCGCCACCTCCGGCTACGATAACTCTTGAATATAGAGAATTTTGACCTATACGAACATCTGTAGCTCCTCCACCACCTCTACCAGAAGAAATACCAGTTCCTCCACCATTGAATCCTGCAGCAGTAGAAGAGGAAGATCCAGCTCCGCCAACAGATACATAAACAGTAGTCGTTTTAGTAAGAGTAATTGTGCCTTTGGAGTAACCACCGTATCCGCCTATGTAATAACCACTGTAAGTTCCTCCTTGACCACCCCAGCATTCTATTGTATATGTACCTGGTTTTAGAGTCTTAGATTGTGTAGAACCTGTGTAATTAAAATCCATTATGTCATTATTAGCATGAGTAAGGTATATTACATCTGTTAATTTAGTGATTCTTACGTAGCCATTACCTGAATGGCCTGTTTCTGTACCACCTGTTGGTGAAGAGAATGATTGGTTGCCAGCAATGGTTTGAGCATTAGAAAGATAATAAGCAGAATTTAATAAACATCCAGAAGGATAATTTGAAGCAGTGGTAGGAGTATAGACATAACCTGATCCACCACCAGCAGAATCACAATGTAATCCACCTCCGTACCAGCCACCGCCTCCACCAGGCGCTACATCTGTAGAATTACTGGCTGATGCTCCACATCCGAATTTAGCTTGGACGGAATACCTATTAGGTTCCTCTGATGATCCTCCTGTACCAAAAGTAGTTTGTTTTCCGCCAGTGCCATGATAAACGCGGTTTGATAATCCATCTTGTCCTGTAGTACCTCCGCCAGCACCACCATTAGCTGCATTATTACTAACGTCATATCCTGCAGATCCTCCGCCGCCTGCAACAATAATTCTACTTAATAGTGAGTTTGTATCTCGAATGTTATTTATAAAATAAGATGAGTGTGAAAATACAGGACTCGTTAAAGAAATATCAGAAGCTCCACCACCTCCGCCACCTACGCCAAAGTTGTTAGTACCATAACCATCACCGCCGCCATTAAAACCACCAGCAGTTCTAGTATTAAGGACACCATTTTGACCTTGCCCTCCTACTGTTATATATATAGTGGTATTAGTTGAAACATTTAAAATACCAGTAGAATAGCCACCTTTTCCACCATTACCATAAGTTCCGTTTGATTGATTGCTATTTCCACCTTGTGCTCCCCAACACTCAAGTTTATATCTACCAGGAGTCAATGTAGCAGTCTGGACTGATCCAGTATAATCAAAATTCATAACTGCACCATTAGAATTAGCAGAACCAATACCGTACATTTTGTTATTATTTAATTTGAAATAAAATGCAGTAGCCTTTTTCATTGAATTGTTTATTCTGGTATATAGTGCCGTATTCTTGCATTCAATAACAGTAATTCGACAATAGCCGTTACCAGAGTGCCCTGTCTCAGATGAACCTGTGGGAGAAGTAAAAGAAGTGTCTCCTGCGATTGTTTGTGCGTTAGAAAGATAATAAGAAGAGTTTAATAAACAACCTGATGGATAGTTTTTAGCTGTGGATGATGTGTAAACATAGCCTGAACCACCTCCACCGCCTTCAGAATCAGATCCAGTAGAGTATGATGAAACGGAGTATCTACTCGCTCCACCGTACCATCCTCCGCCGCCAGCTCCGCCATTATAGGTATTACCACCAAGGCCAAAGCCAAATGAATTAGTTCCACCAGAAGTTTGAGAAGCTTGTGTTAATGAAGTGTTCCCCGATCCTGCGCCACCGGTTTCACCACCACCATATCCGCCAGTTTCGTTATCTTCACCTGAACCGCCACCACCGCCTGCAACAATAATTCTTGCATGTAATGAATCTTTACCAATTCTTACATCGGTAGCTCCGCCACCACCATTTCCAGGTTCACCTGTACTCTCGTGAGAAGCAAAACCACCGCCATTGAAACCTCCTTCAACTTTCACATTACCTGTAGAACTAGACATTCCACCTTGCCCACCGACATAAATATAACAAGTAGTTAATTGTGTTAAAGTTAGTGTTCCAATAGAATAACCACCAAGTCCAGAACCTGTAACTGTAGCAGAAGCACTATCTTGGCTCCGATTTCCCCCTTGAGCGCCCCAGCATTCCAATTTATAAGTTCCTTTAGGTAATGTGACACTCTGAACAGCACCAGTATAATCAAAGTTTAAAATATCACCTGTTTTAATATTACTCATCGCCATACACCACCCACATATCACCAGGTTTACCATCAGTTGTCTTAGGTTCTTCAGCAGAAAACGTCACATTCCTTAACTGAGATTTCATAATATCTGACTGATAAGCAGTTACAGCTCCATTAACGACCGGTTTATTCTGTAATCCATTATAATCAGTTGTACCCGGATCACCTTTATCTCCATAAACACCTATAACTGTTGGAGTAGTGTACAAATGATTATTGTTTGTCAAAACAAATTCATGATAACACCACAAATATTTGTTTGTAGATGTCATAACCTGAGCAGAAGTCGCCCATCCAGTAGTTGATCTGGTCACTCCTTGCGATTTAGGATTTGCAAGATAATGAGGGATAACGCTTGAAATTCCTACTCCCTGATCTCCTTTAGGTAATGTAAAATTCAATATAGCATCTGTATCAGTACCAGAATTAGTTACCGCAGCCGAAGTACCTGTTTTAGCAGTACCAATTTTAATAGTTGCATTCTTACCAACTCCAGCAAGACATTGTTCACCTTTATAAATTGCCATGTTATCGCCTCCTTTTATAAATCATTTCTTATAACAATAGTAATGGGAATATCTACAGTTGGTTTCTCAGTTGCTTTTATAGTAATTTGATTTGTAGTCTGTCCTCCGTCAGCTAACATAGCGTTCTGATATGCCTCTATTGCTTGAGATGATGCGTTAGAAGCATAATTAATTTCTACTATATTTGAAGTAGTCGCGCCAGATACAGGTAATACATATGTATACGGAGCAGAGGAACCAGTCCATTTACTAGCTGTGAGAGTAGTAGTAACAAGTGTACTTTTCTTCGCATATGTTTTTTCTGATTTAGTACTTGAAAACGCACTGTTGGCTGTTACAGATGAGTCGTTAATAACATTTGCAGAATCATATTCATCAATAACATTGTAATAGGTATTTGCGTTTAAAGTTCCAGCTTTCTTTTTTGCAAGATAATCAGCCTTTGTAATTTCAACAGGAACATTAAGTCCCATCTGAGATAAAGTAATATCAGCAGTGCCATCGAATGAAGCACTACCAATCTTTCTTGCATTAGCTAATTTTACAGCTGCGTTCGCATTTCCACCGGCTGAAGATGACCCTGCATAGTTGTGAGTATGAGATGATGGTGCGAATGTAGATGGCTTACCTGTAACATTACCCCAAGCAACAGAATTTGCACTGCCAGCACTATTCGCATAAGATGCAGTACCGCTATCAGTACCAGAAACGATACTACTATATGCTTGTTTATGAAGTGCGGTACCAGCTGCTGCAATAGTAGCATAACACTCGGTAGATGTTTTTGCATCTGTTGCAGAGGTTCCACTTACTTCTGAAGAATTGACCAGCACCCAAGTTCTGCTGATACCACCACGCGCACCACTTGCAAGTGTACGGAAACAAGTTCCAGCATACGATCCTCCTGTTTTAAAGAAGGCATCTGCGTAAGTCTTTCCAAAAACATTGTAAATTCCGACTTGTACGCTATCCGCACTTAAGCCACAACGAACCAGCCATTTTACTTCAACTGTCGATGCTAAGCTGCTGTTATTCGTACGTAATACAATTCGTACAATACCGAAGCCACCACCACTATAATCCTGTGAGATAAAGAATGTGGTTGATTTATCTGAATAGCTTGCAGCAATAGTATCCAGTTTTGCGAATCGATGGAATGGATAATTGTTTTTGTCGCCTACACTCGCAGACGAACTATAAAATCCGATATTTGCAGAGGAGTTACCACTACCATCATAGTTAAAACTTAGCGTGATGTCAGTTCCACCAGATACGGTTCTAGCAGTTGCTAGTTTATTTGCGGAGTTTGCAGCACCACCAGAACTAGAACTTCCTGCATAATTGTGCGTATGAGAGGTAGGAGATTTCCCATTTAGAGCAGTTGTAATAGCATTTTGAGTCATGGTACCATCTGTAGCCGACCCAGTTTCAGTATAAAGCTTAGTTATTCCTAAGTAACTTGATGTACCTACAGAATATGTCGTATTTGTAGGGATTACCCATGCACCATCTGCACGAAGAAATTTTAATTGTTCTCCTATATTAGGTGCAGGAACAAGACCAGCACTTCCGGCGGAAGAAGAAGTAGCACCCTTCATGTTTCCATAAGTATGATCGGTAAATAATGCATCTGCAGGCACTGACTTACCAAGTGTATATGAACAAGCTATTGGCTTACCACCTGAGAAATATACTGGCTGAGTTGATGATCCAGCATTAGAAGTAAGAGCAGCGGCAGATGATGCGCTACCTGCAGAAATAGCATATTTAACACTTTTTGTGGCATCAGCAGTATTGTCAACGTTGCCTAATCCGACTTCACTTTTAGTATGCGTATGTACTTTTGTAGCTTTTTCAGCTAATTTACTATTCATCTCAGTCTCGGTATAATAACGTTCATCATGATTATGAGATGCTGGTGGATAGCTGCTAGGCTTTTCAGTAACTCCAGACCATGGTACAGAAGTAGCAGTTCCGGCAGTATATACTGAATAACCAGCCTCAGAAGATAATTTGCTCTCATCAACAACATAATACATTTTTTCAGTCTTAGTTACTTTTACGGTATCACCAAGCTGAATATTAGCAGTAGTAAGTTTAAAACGTGCAGTATCATCTTCAACAATAACCAGACGTTCTAATGCTCCATGGGGAAGCCTTGCAATATCAATTGTTCCAAAGAGTTTACTTGCGTTGAGAGAAGTAATAGTTGAATCATTATGATTATGCGCAGAAGGAGTATAGGTAGAAGGTTTTCCTGTAATGTTACCCCATGCGACACTACTTGCAGTCGCAGCATTTCCTGTAACATTTACCGTCAGATTATTAGTAACAGGATTATATTTAAACTTATCGCTGTATGCTCGCTTTGTCTCTGTGGTAGAGTCAGAAAACCAAACATGTCTAGCTGCATCAGCAGTACCTTCTCCAGCGGATACATTTGTAGCTGTTCCTGCAGTAGTTGCACTATCAGCAGTAGTTGCATGTTTTACACTCTTATTTGCATCGGCAGTATTATCTACATTGCCAAGCCCTACCTGAGCTTTTGTATGAGTATGCCCAGCAGGAGAGTAAGCACTTGAATTTGTATATGCAGCAGATCCTAATCCATGAATAGGAACAGTAGTTTTATTACCATCTACAGTGAGTGTGATTTTTCCGTTTTCAGTAGCTTCTGAAATAGCAACAGACTTTACGGCTTTTGCTAGAGTAATATAAGTTTTGCTTGAGCTATCCCAACGATAAATAGTATTCGTAGCAGTATTTATATAAATAGTATTTATATCTCCAACAGACGGAAATAACTTATTGGAAGCATATGGAAGTATTTCTTTATGATTAGCTATACTTGTCTTCAAATAACCAACCAGTTCTGTTAATCCAGTGAGATTAAGAAATTGTTCTTTCATTTTGCATTAGTCACATCCTTCCATTTTTATTTTTAAAATAGAAGGAGAGCATTGCAGCCCTCCTCCCAATAAAATCAATTGTTAGGCGTTTGCGAAACGCCACAAGCCGCATAAATACGGCATTTTTTGTTACCTATAAACAAATAACTCCTCACCGGATATGGTATAATAGAGTTGACTAAAAACTATAAACCTACATCCAAGAAAGGAGTTAT
>ENA-OOZX01002014-OOZX01002014.1-human-gut-metagenome-genome-assembly--contig:-NODE-2014-length-11507-cov-3.326231_pt1 | contig 11507 bp, 10 predicted proteins | sample MGYA00241048_ERZ501412 | MGnify/ENA primary metagenome ERZ501412 (study PRJEB25962, sample SAMEA2042518) | human gut metagenome | biome: human gut; feature: human-associated habitat; material: faeces... | reverse complement strand
GCCCTGCACCAGTATCCTCCGTCCATAAATATCTCATATCACAGCTCCTCTTCCAGTGTTATTCTGTTGTTATCAAACTTCAGCACCTTAAAACTTTTATCAGATACATTGAGTCCGTCACAATTTCGCAGAAAAAGCATATACTGATTTGAGAACTCAAAATTAATGAATCTCCTGATATCATCATTAATCAAGTAATCTGCATTATCTACCACAATGAAACTATCCCGGCACTGTTTTATTGCTTTTAAAAAATCATCTGATTTATAGTTAAATAATTTTATAGCCTTGTATTCGTCTGTTAGTCTTATATCTTCCAGCATTTCATAAAGGACTGTTTTACCGGTACCGCTGTCTCCGCCAACAAGAGTAATTCTATCCTCAAATTCCAAGTCGTATGAAAATGGATCTGCTTTAAAAGTAATGTTCTTATAAATCATCTGCTTCTCTCCTTTCATACTCCTTACTCCACCAGGCATTATAGCCTCTCCCGCCGATAACTATATCAGAATTATTAAATCGGATTTTTGCATTGTCCGGGATATCAAAAAGTGTCGGTCTTGACATATAAATCTTTATATTTTCCATAGTAAAAATGATCCTTAACACATTCGGACCACATTCCTCGACATTTACCACCTTATCAGGGTGTTTTACAATATTTATCAGTGTCTTGCAGCCTGATGATAAATTACGTATTGTACCCAATCCATATTTTGTTTCTATATGCTTGTCCGGAGTCAGCTTTGCCTCATCTATTTGCCAGATTAAATCAATTTCTTTTTGTGACATTTCTTCATTACCTGTGTTCAGATTAAAGTACAGGTCGTTTTGAAGTATCCAGTCTTTTGAATTAATCTTATTTGTATATATATCTATCATTTAATGTTACTCCTTTTCATTATCGATCGCCGACTTTTGAGAATCGTTAAACCACTATAATACCCACGTTTTCACCCTGCATTATAAATCAAAATCTACTTGTATATCATATCACATTTTCAATGCTATAAATATCATTTTTTGTTGTCTATTTATCTATAATAGTTAAAGGGACTGTCTGAAACAGCCCCTTTTCAAAATAAATAAACTATATTAAATTCCTTTAAAGCTAAAGGAGAATTCCATCTTTCCGTCTGCATTCAGCAGATATTCCTGATGGGTATATGCTCCCCAGCTGTCGTCACCGCCGATTCCCATCTGGCCTTTGGCTACGCGTACTACTGTGTAATGAATCTGTGGGAGTTCATATGGATGCATGGCATTTTCCATCTCATGTGGAGTGTATGGGAGTGCGGAGAACATCATTGATTCTCCATCCATCTCAAAGTACATTCCTCTGCCCTTGCGGTCTGTGACCTTCGCCCAGCGTACTTCCTCTTTTGCTCCGCATTCCTGCGGTACCATGTATCTTGCTATATTATCCACAACTTTGTTCTGGTAAATGCCCAGTTTTGCACCTTTTTTGCGGTCTGCATAGGTTTCAGCTTCGCCCAGTCCATACCACTGGACATTGTCATAATCTGCATTGAATTTGAAAATCACCCCAAATTCCGGCATATCGCCAAGTTCTTTTACAGGATCATAAGTTAAAGTTGTCTTCACTTTTCCATCGCCGAATACTTCGTAGGTAAGCTGACACTCACTGGCTGGTGTGGTCGGCATCAGATAGGTAAATGTTACTTTTACAGAGTGGTCTGTTTCTTCTGTCTGTGGTGAATTGGATGGACCGTATGCACCTTTTCTGTATTCTTTATGACTTAAATACATACTGGCGACTTTCCACTGTGCGTAGCGCATCTGCATAAGATTTCCACAGTCATTGTCTGTTGGTGCGCGCCAGAAGTTTGGTTTCGGGATTGCCTCGATCATCTCTTTGCCCGCATATTTGTAGGAGACCAGACCACCATTGAGGACGGAGAACATTACTTCGAAGTGCTCGCCCCGGACACCAATATTATGTGTGCTTCGGATGATCTGTGGTTTCTTTACAAACGCATCTGATACACATACATCTTTTTCCACTGTAATCGCTGTTTCTGCTGAATCTGATTTTCCATCCAGAACATCCTCTTTCACCTGATATACATACTGTCCAAACGCAATTTCATAACCTGCAGGTGCCCATATCTCCTCCTCTTTCAGATGGAAGGAAACAGTAACTGTATATTCTCCGGCTGCTTCTGCTTTTTCAAAAGGCAGTTTATATTCTTTCTCACTCAATGGCTCAACTGCTGTTTCCAGTACTTCTGTACGGATCACTTTTCCATTCTTTGCAAGTGTTACCTTACAGTCAAAAGTATCTGTATTTACAAAGAGGTTCTTGTTAAGCACTTTTACTGTATCAGCTGTCACCTCTGCTGTAATATTCTGATAATTGAATTTCACTTCCTGCATCTTCGGAGATGGTTCTCTGTCACCGCCATATGCGATTCCGTTACCACTGAAATTATAGTCTGTAGGGCGTTCTCCGAAATCGCCGCCGTATGCCTGGAACTCTTTTCCATAGCGGTCTTTCTTATAAATAGACTGGTCAATATAATCCCAGATAAATCCACCCTGATATTTGGGCTCTGTATCTGTCAGGTCAGTATATTTGTGCATGGCACCGCAGGAATTTCCCATGGCATGTGTGTACTCACAGCAGATAAACGGTTTACTGTCATCCTTTGCCAGAAACTCTTTGATTGCTTCTACAGACGGATACATCTGGCTTTCCATATCACTGGTATCATTATAACTGCGGTCATGGAAAAGTCCCTCATAATGTACCAGACGGGTAGGGTCATTCTTATGGAAAAGCTGAGACATTTCATAGATATCTTTTCCGCCAAAAGATTCATTTCCACAGGACCAGATCAGGATTGCCGGATGATTCTTGTCTCTCTGATACATGGAGTTGGCACGGTCAAGCATCATATCCAGCCATTCCGGTTTGTTGTGAGGAACAACATGAGTATAATCCTTTGTAAATTCCGCCACATCCCAGGAACCATGGGATTCCAGGTTTGTCTCATCGATCATATAAATACCATATTCATCACAGAGCTGATAGATCAGTGATGTATCCGGATAATGACAGGTACGGATGGCATTAATATTATTCTGCTTCATAATGCGAAGATCCTTGCGAAGTTCTTCCTCTGAAACATGTCTTCCGCTGACAGAGCTGAACTCATGGCGGTTTACACCCTTAAATACAATACGCTTACCGTTTAGCTTCATGAGTCCGTCTACCATCTCAAATCTTCTGAAGCCTGCCAGCTGGCTGATAAACTCGGTCTCATTTCCATGCGTATCTTTAACTATAATTTTAACCTCATACAGATTCGGCTTTTCAGCGCTCCATAACAGAGGATTTTTCACATTACATGAGCCCTCGCAAATTTCCTTATTCCTAAGCTCTATATCAAACTCTTCCAATAAAAGTTTTGCCCTGTCATATTTTTCCACAGACAAATCGCCCAGCTCATAAAGCTTTACACTTGCAATACCATCACCATCTGCCTTTATTGACACACTAAGTGTGCCCTCGTCAAAGGTATCATTAAGTGTAGGAACAACTGACAGATCCTCCACATGTGCACAAGGAACAGCATACAAAAATACATCTCTGAAAATGCCTGAAAATCTGTAAAAATCCTGATCCTCACACCAGCTGCTTGATGTCCATTTCCATACCCTGACCGCAAGCTTGTTCTCACCCTCGACAATATAATCAGTCAGCTCGAAATCAGACGGATCAAATGTGTCCTCACTGTAGCCGACATAGTGTCCATTCAGCCAGAGTGCAAAACCGCTCTCCACTCCCTGGAACGAAATACACACCCTCTTGTTCTTCATATTCTCAGGAATTGTGAAATACTTCACATAGCTTGCAACCGGATTAAAAATCTCAGGTACCTCGCCCGGCTTTATAGACTCATCAGCCTCCCACGGATATGTGGTATTCGTATAGATTGGCACGTCATAGCCTTCCATCTGGATATGTGCCGGAACCCTGATTTCATCCCAGCCTTTGCAATCATAGTCAGCTGCCTCAAAGCCACAAGGAGCCAGGGACTGATTCTTTGCATATGCAAACTTCCATAAGCCGTTCATATCATATCTCAGGCTTGATTTTCCTTTAATTTTCTCCAGTTCATTTTTATAGCACACATGATCCGAATGAGCCGCAAGTCTGTTCTGCTCAAATATTTCCGGATTTTTAATGATATTTGAATCAAAATTACTCATATTTTTACACTCCTATCTACTGTATTTATTATTTGATACATGTATGTTTTAAACACAAAGCCTCTTATAAGACGAAGGCAAATAATAAACATTATTTGCCTTCTTGATTTTTAACAATATTATTTTACTTTTATTTAACAGATCCTGTAATTCCCTCTGCAAACTGCTTCTGGAGCACAAAGAATACGATCATTGTAGGGATGGAGCAGAAAAGAACGCCCATCATCAGTACACCGTAATCTACTGTATATCCTGCTGCGAGGTTTGCAATAAGCATTGGCATTGTGATAGCATCAGGCTTATTGAGGATTACCTTTGGCCACAGGTATGAGTTCCATGCATTCATGAATGTGATAACTGCAGCTGCTGCATATGTTGATTTCTGTACAGGCATATACATCTTGAAGAAAATACCAATCTCACTGAGTCCGTCAATTCGTGCCGCCTCCATTATATCGACTGGGAAGTTTCTCGAATTCTGTCTGAACATCATGATAAGGAACGGCGTTGAAATAGCCGGGAGCATGAAGCCCCATACCGTATTTATAAAGCCGAGCTTTGACATCATCTTGAACAGAGGAATAAGTGTAGCTACCTGCGGAATCATCATGGCAAGAAGTAAAACTGAGAACAGCTTATCCTTTGCCTTGTCATGATATAGCTCAAAGCCGTAACCGGCAAGTGAGCAGACAAGCAGTGCTATAATTGTCTGAACTGTTGCATTGATAAGTGAGTTTTTCATTCCAAGTGCAACGTTCTGTGATGCAAACAGTTTCTTTAAGTTCTCAAGGGCATAGCCACCAAATGCAATTCTACCTCTTGCAACGTCAATAGACTTGTTGGTCGCTGCCGATATCATCCAGAAAAACGGAAATACTGAGATGAACGAAACTATTACAAGAAAAATGTATGAAGGTATAAGCCTTTTTTGTATTGATGATCCATGTTTTTTCTTAGTCACGCTTGTCACCTACTTTCAGATTGATAAATGCCAGTATAGCAACCATGATGAATACGATAACAGACATTGCTGATGCATATCCAAAGTTTGCAACACCTTCACCAAACGAGCCGTTATAGATATAATGTGACATGGTGATTGTCGCATTTGCAGGTCCACCCTTTGTCAGGTTTACAGACTCATCGAAGAGCTGTAATGTACCGTTTATTGACATGATGGTTGTCATAACAATTGTAGGTCTAAGAAGAGGAACCGTGATAGACCAGAAGGTCCTCCAGCCGCTCGCTCCATCTATCTTTGCCGCCTCGTAAACAGAATACTCGATATTCTGCAGACCAGCTAAAAAGAACACCATATTATATCCTGTCCATCTCCAGATAAGAGCTACTATGATAATAATCTTAGCGCTCCAGCCTGTACCGAGGAAGTTAAAGTTGCTCTCTAATATTCCAAGTTTAACAAGGATTGTATTGATAAGTCCCTGTGTTGCAAAAAGCGATTTAAAAATCAATGCATATGATACGAGTGATGTTGCACATGGTAAAAATACACATGTACGGAAAAGTCCTTTAAATTTAAGATGCTTGTTGTTAAGTAACTGTGCCAGTAAAATTGCCAGTACAAGCATGATTGGAACTTCGATAATTAAATATAGGAATGTGTTTCCGATAGATCTCTTGAAAACCGCATCCTGAAACATTCTTGTGTAATTGTAGGCAAATGGATTAGCCCACTGCATATTTGCACTTGAACCGGTTTTAAATGATGTAATAACAGCCTGGATAATAGGCCAGAAGCTCATTATGAAAATGAGTATTGTAGCCGGAGCCAGATAAATCCAGCCGGCAGCCCTTTGTTTACCTGTTATGCTCATTCCTTTTTTCTTATTCTTCACTGTAAAGGCCTCCTAACTATAAGTCTTTGAGAAAAAACAGGGAGCCATTTAATGGCTCCCTGTACATTTGCCATCAAGCTAACAGATTAAAGTCCCATTGTGAATTTAAGGTCATCCTCTGCTGTCTTTATCTCTGAATCGATATCTGCACCGTTCTGAGTAATATTGATAAGTGCTGTAGCAAGCTTCTTACGTGCATCGTAATGGAAATCGCTCTGCTCGATTGTCTTAACATTTGCACCCATCTCAACGATCTTAGCGTAAATTGGCTGGTTGTTGAAGTACTCAACGCCCTCGTTGTAAACCTCAGACTTGCCTGCAGGTGTATATGTAGTGATAACACCACCATTCTTAAGAGCATTGTCATATGTCTCAGATACACCCTTGTCTGTATAAGATCCGCCACCGAATGTATATGCTAAGAATTTCTTAGCAAGGTCTGTCTGCTTGCAGTTGCTTGTGATGTAAAGTGAAGAACCACCGTTTGATGCATAGCCTTCACCACCCTCAAGTGTTGGAAGAGATGTAATCTCCCACTTTCCACTGTTGTCTGTAACCTTCTCGATTGTAGGAATGATCCAGTTTCCGTTCATAACGCCTGCAACCATGTCTCCCTGGACAGCCTGATCTGTGTAATCTGACCAGTTATTTGCAAGGTAAAGAACATTGTTGTCGATCATATCCTTAAGTACCTGCATGATTTCTTTTAATTTAGCGTTGTCTACAAAGTTTGGCTTGCCATCCTTAAACTGTGACTCACCCTCTGCCTGAAGCATCATGTAGAATAAATCATTTCCGTCGCCGTCCATGCAAAGTAAGTATTTTCCTGTCTTCTCGTATACTTTCTTACCTACCTCGATGAAATCCTTCCAAGAGATGCCTGTCATATCATCGATTGTGTATCCTGCCTGCTCAAGAAGATCTGTTCTGTAAGCAAAGATAACTGTTCCGTTATCAACAGGGAATCCAAAGTGCTCTCCGTCGATTGTAGAGAATGATAATTTCTCCTGGCTGAAATCATCCCACTTAACATCTGCATCATTTGCTGATACCCATGCATCAGGATAATTTGTATGGTACTGCCGGAAGTAGTGATCCTGGAATAATACGATGTCAGGAAGTGTACTGTAATCTCCTGCTGAACCTGCTGTTGTAATTGCTGTCTCAATATCAGATGACTGTGACTGCTCCTCAATATTGAGTACAAAATCAGGATCTACATTTTTCTTGTAATCCTCTGCTGCTGCTTTGAGTGCCGGGATATTGAAGTTTGCATCCCAAGCCCAGGCTGTAAGTGTATGACCGTCATCTACGGTCTCTACCTTCTTACCTGTCTTTTCTGTGCCATCTCCTGATGAAGATGAATCTCCACATCCGGCTGCAAGTGAGGCAACCATTGTTGTTACGAGTAATAATGAAACTACTTTCTTTTTCATTTTTCTTCCTCCCTAATAAAAATGATGTTTTTGTAATACTCCGTTCATAATTCATTCATAGTCTTATTGTTTTAATTGGGCATTTTAACTATGAATACTTGTCCGTTTCTTGATTACATAGTCATTATAACCATACATGCTATTTATGTGTTAACAAATTCCACACAATTACATGCATATTCAATCATAAATGTACAAAATTATACGAAACATGCATTTTCTACCATCCCTTTAGTGCAGATATCCTAAAATTCAGCAGCTTATGCTCATAATTTTCAGGATTTATCTTCCACTGATATGGCGAAGTGTCCAAAAATTTGCGGAAATTACGGTTAAAAGTTGACTGGGTTGTGAATCCACACTTTTGTGCAATAAGCTCCATAGGCTCATTTGTTTTTTTCATAAGCTCGCACGCCTTCTGTACTCTTATCAGATTCAGATACTCCATAGGCGGCATATTGATGTATGATTCAAACAGTCTCCTGAAATGAGTCTCGCTCATGTTGCATAGTTCCGAAAGCTCCCCTGCCTTTATCGATTCGCTGTAATGCTTATTCATGTAGTCAAGTGCTGTGGCTATCTGTGACATATTGGTACCCTTTACGATATTATTATCCTCCTCCGGAAGCTCATCATACCTACGCAGCAGCTCTATTACAATTCCCTGCACAAGGAGCTTTACCGTCCTTTGGCAATAAATCTTGTGTTCACGGGTTTCCCTGATTATGGCATTTATATACTCAGCCATAGCCGGGCTCTGATACACGTTAGTCATAAACGCTTTTTTTGATATAGTCGTAACTGCCTCATTCTGGAATGCCGTATTGTTTGGGAACATCTCTTCTATCACAGAATGTATGTCAATAAAAATGTACTCCCAGAAATTCACCACCTCACCATAGCTGACTGTAACATGTGGAAAATTCTCAGGTATAAATGTGATATCGCCGTCATGATACTGGTAAATATCCTCATCCAGATACATATTTCCATCTCCCTCGCGGCAGATGCCGATTTCAAGCAGATTATGGAAATGCAGGTGAAATTCCTCATGACCATACACTCTCTTCCAGGATTCTCCGCACAGTACGAGTGCTGACTCTCCCTGTGGCAGCTCATAGAATCTGAATTCCATCGTGTCTTTTTTTCTTTTCGCCATATATACTCTCCTTTGTAGCGAAATGCAAAACACGCTGCTGCTATTATAGCAGCAGCGTACCAATCACTACTTTAATCAAAATCGAACTTGTCGAATCTCTTGTACATAGCCTTGTACTTCTTGCGGACATCCTCGTTGCCCTGAAGTACCTCTTCCTCTGTACCTCTGAACTGACAACGGATGCAGCTATAAATACCTGTTTCCTTATTATAGAACATATCAATATCAAGATCCCTCATAAAACATAAAGGACATCTGTAATTTAATTTGCCTTTTCCAAGTTGAGCCATGTTGCAAATACCTCCTTGTCTTTAATCTGTTTCTTGTAACCAAGCTTGAACATTGGAGAGAATGCATATCCTTCCTCAATGTATCCCTCTGCATTTGCAGATGGTGTGAGTGAAACCTTTGTCTGAATTGCAGGAATTACTGCGCTTACTGCAGTTGCTCCGTCAAGCTTTGCATCACGACACTTGTACTCATAATTGATGCTCTGTGGGTTTTCTCCCTCACATGTAAGTGTGATGCCTGTCATATCCTCAGGATACTCTGTTGTTCCGTAGCATGCTGTAATGTACTCATCGAGATAAACCTCTGCATTTGGATCACTCATGCTAAGGATATTACGCTCAATCTTGATGTTTGATGAGCCCTCCTCAAAGTATTCCTTTGTCTGAAGAGTAAGCTTAACATCATAAAACTCAATATCTACAGGATCAAGTGTAAGGATTCTTGTCTTCTTGCCATCAATAACTTCCTCTGAAAAATGGCTGTGTGTAGGACAGAGACACAGGTCAACCTCCTCACCGTTGTGTGAAAGCTTGGCACTTCTTACTGTTCCTGCTCCTGCATAGTGTGTAAAGTATCCTGCTCTGTATTTTTCCTGAATAAGGAATGGATAAGATGCATCCTGTACATGCTTTGTTCCGATTCCTACCGGCCACTCAAGCTTTGCAACGTATGGACGAAGGTCTACGATTGCTCCACCCTGATCCATGTTTACGCATGCTCTCATGTATGGGTCACAGTACCAGAAGAGCTGCTTGTCTGAGCCGTAAAGGATATCTCTCCATGGCGCACACTCAGGCTCATTGTAGTTACCTGCGTTGACACCCTTCTTCTCTCTGAAGTAATCAGCGAACTCTGACATTGTCATGTCGATGAGCTTACCCTCTTTCTTTAACTTGCCATAGTAATTACAGCCGTCTGTGTATGACTTTAAGAGAAGCTCATATGGCTGCTCCCAGCGTCCCATCTTGTTCATCCAGCCAGGTCCTACGAACATCATGTTGTATGAATATCCGTTATTGTATTTTGCAAGGTCTCTGTACTGGTCGATGAGGTTGTAAAGATATGGATACTCCCATGTCTTTGTATCATAAATCATTCCACGAAGCACGTTCTGTGGATGTGTTCCGAAGTTTGAGCCGTTTCCGTCATAGCATGCAATAAGGTCACGTGAGAGATGTGGAATTGCTACGATTCCGCTATCCTCTTCCTTATTTGCTGCTGGCGCATGTGTGTTCTGCTTTGATGGAATCCATGGTGCCCATGGGCCTCCGTCGAAGAGTGTGTACCATGAGTTGTTACATGTGTGGTATGCCTTAGGGCCCTCCTCCCAGCATGTTGCAACTGCACATTTTACCATTGGGTATTTTTCTTTTATGTAGTTTGTAAGGTCTGCATCCATATAGTATGAGCCTGTTGACTCAGGATAGAAACCGAATCTGTCATGGAATTTCTCGAAAACATCATTTACGATAGCTTTCTTGTCCTCCATTGAGAACATCCAGATACAGAAATCCTTTGTCTTATACTTCTCTCTAAACTCCTCACATGGAAGTCCAAGGAGTGAAAGTGCTATCTCATCACCGTATTTCTCGTGATCCTGCTTTGCAAGCTCTACTGCCTCATCATTAAAAAGTGAAGCATATGTCATCTGGATTGTTGTTTTGAGTCCCGCCTCATGTGCAAGTCTCTGCTGTGTCTTGAAGATGTCGAGTGACTCTGTGATAAGCTTCTTATCTCCAATATCCTCTTCTTTTCCCTGTCCTGTCACTGTTGCTGAGTACTCAGGCACCATCTCAGGGCGGTGAATGATGTTAACAATAAATTTGTCCATCCGTTGTTTCCTCCATTTGCTTGTAATTTAATTTATTTCTTAGGTACGTTTTTCGCGCAACCGTTTGTTCTAAACTTAGTATATTACAGTATTATGATTATGTCAATGTGCAATTTCGACATTTTTAAATTTTTGTTTTCAAGCATTTTTCACAAATAAGGGATGGGGTGCGCGTTTTTATGCGCAACTTTTGCGCATTGGTCGCCGGTCGGTACGTAAGCCGTGGACTGTTGGGGAGACACGCACTTTCGCCCTCGCTACGCTTCGCGACTAAGATTCTATACAAAATTATGCTTTTAGGTTTTCTATGCACGACGAAACCGTCGAAACTTATACAAATGTATATGCTAGATGGTTTGCTATAATCTCACAGTTTATAGTTACTGCTTCATTGTGTACGCTTTGGCGGTTACAAAATGACACGCTACTCACAAGTTCTAGTACACTCCACAGTAGTTAATTCTCGACTAAGCCATCAATACATGTCTATAAGTCCATTTTTATGAGGCTTTTTGGCTGAGTTTGGGTGCTGTTTTGGTGATTTCTGCAGTTTCAGCTACTTTTTCTCGGCTTTTCTCCGGCTTTATCTAATGGTGAAAGCCCAACACCATAAATTAACAACAACATATTGAAAAAACCACTTGTGTCCTTAATGTCAAGAACACAGTTATAAAAAATTGTAATCTTTACTCTGATAA
>ENA-OOZX01002012-OOZX01002012.1-human-gut-metagenome-genome-assembly--contig:-NODE-2012-length-11520-cov-3.512604_pt1 | contig 11520 bp, 8 predicted proteins | sample MGYA00241048_ERZ501412 | MGnify/ENA primary metagenome ERZ501412 (study PRJEB25962, sample SAMEA2042518) | human gut metagenome | biome: human gut; feature: human-associated habitat; material: faeces... | reverse complement strand
GCCCGGCGACTCCCGATAACCCACCGTCTCGATCCATCCGCGCTCCTCGAAGAGCCTGAGGGTGGCCGGATTGACGGTCACGCCGCGAAGCTCCTCAATGTCGCCGCGGGTCACGGGCTGATGATAGGCGATGATGGCCAGCGTCTCCATGGCCGCCCTCGAATAGCGGGGCGGCTTTTCCTCGTCAAGGCGCAGGAATCTGGGACCAAGCTCCGAGGCCGTCTGGAAGCGCCACCCGTCGGAGAGCTCCACGAGGCGCATGCCGCGGTCCTCCCAGAAGGCCTGAAGCTCAGCGAGGTGTTCCTTCACGGACTTGGCGCTCAGCCTGTCGTCGAAGAGACGCCTGATCTCGCGCACCGGCATCGGCCGCCGCGAGCTCAGTAGCGCTGCTTCAATGATGTGCTGCGGAGTCATGAGAGACGGACGAAAGGGTATCTGAAACAGCGCCCATTGTAGAAAAAGGCGGCGCCAAAATAAAGCCCCGCAGCTCGATCCGAGTGCGGGGCTTCAATCGGGATCGTGACCGGAAGTTGATTTCCGTTCACTTTGAATCTGGCGGAAGGAGTGGGATTTGAACCCACGATACGGTATAACCGTATACCGGATTTCGAGTCCGGCGCATTCGACCACTCTGCCATCCTTCCAGCTATTCCCCATAAGGAGAACAGGTTTTGCATATTACAGAAAGCGGGAGGTTTTGTCAAACCTCCCGCTTCAGATTCGAACGAATTCGAAGCTGTCGCTGCCTGAACAGCTTAGTGGGCGAAAACGCCGCCTTCGATCGGACGGAGCACTTCAACACCGCCCATGTACGGACGAAGCGCTTCGGGAACCGTCACGCTGCCGTCAGCGTTCTGGTAGTTTTCGAGCACGGCGACGAGCGTGCGGCCGACGGCGAGGCCGGAACCGTTGAGCGTGTGGACGTACTGGGTCTTGCCATTTTCATCCTTGAAGCGAGCGCCCATGCGGCGGGCCTGGAAGGCCTCGCAGTTGGAGCAGGACGAAATCTCGCGGTAGGTGTTCTGCGCGGGGATCCAGACTTCAAGGTCATAGGTCTTCGTGGCACCGAAGCCCATGTCGCCCGTGGAGAGCGCGACGACACGGTACGGCAGACCGAGCTTCTGCAGAATGCCTTCGGCGTTGTGGGTCATTTCCTCGAGATCGTCGTAGGAGGTTTCCGGACGAACGATGCGGACCATTTCCACCTTGTCGAACTGATGCTGGCGGATCATGCCGCGGGTGTCGCGGCCGTAAGCACCGGCTTCGGAACGGAAGCACGGCGTATGGGCCGTCACCTTGAGCGGAAGGTCCTTGTAGCTGAGCATCATGCCGGCGACCTGATTCGTCAGCGTGACTTCAGCAGTTGGCACGAGATACATCTGTTCCTGTTCACCAAAGGCACCGCCCTTCTTGGCGGCGAAGAGGTCCTCCTCGAACTTCGGTAGCTGGCCGGTGCCCTGCATCGTGGAAGCCGTCACGATGTACGGCGTGTAGCACTCGACATAGCCGTTTTCACGGGTGTGCGTGTCCAGCATGAACTGGGCGAGGGCGCGATGAAGACGGGCAATCTGACCGCGCATGAAGGCGAAGCGGGCGCCGGACTCCTTGGCGGCCGTATCGAAGTCGAGGCCGAGCGGAGCGCCGACGTCGACATGGTCCTTGACTTCAAAGTCAAACTCGCGCGGGGTGCCCCAACGGCGGACTTCAACATTTTCAGACTCATCCTTGCCGACCGGCACGCTTTCGTGCGGGAGGTTAGGAATGCGGAGAAGCATGTCGTTGAGACGCGTGCGAATGTCGTCGAGTTCGGCCTCAAGTTTCGTGAGTTCTTCGGGAATCTGGGCGGCTTCAGCCATCAGGGCGGAAGCGTCCTCACCGTTCTTCTTGGCCATGCCGATCTGACGGGAGAGCACGTTGCGCTTCTGCTGCAGATCTTCGGTCTTGGTCTGCACGGTCTTGCGGGCAGCTTCAAGTTCGTTGAATTCCTTTTCAGGGAACACAAAGTTGCGCGTCGCAAGGCGGGCAACCACTTCAGGGAGCTGCTTGCGCAGCATCGTCAGGTCAAGCATTGTTTTTACCTTTAAAGTTGCCGGCGCAAGCACGCCGGCCATCAGAAGTCGATCTTTTAATTTTCTCCTTTTATCGGAGAAAAGGCAAATTCAGCAGTACTGCGGCTCATGAGGACCACCTACCTGCCCTGGCCCCTTCTGCGCCCGCGCCCCGCCTTTCTGGCCTCTTCGTTGAGCGACTCCAGGCGAGCAAGCTTTTCAGCGATCTTGATCTCCAGACCGCGATCGACAGGTTTGTACCACTTCATGCCTTCGAGCCCTTCGGGCATGTAGATCTCGCCGGCGGCAAAGGCGCCAGGCTCGTCATGTGCGTAGCGATAGCCCTCATGGTATCCGAGCTCCTTCATGAGCTTCGTAGGCGCGTTTCGCAAATACATGGGGACGGGACGCGTGCGGTCCGTCTTCACTAAGGCCCGCACTGCGTTGTAGGCGTTGTAGACGGCGTTGCTCTTGGGTGCGCAGGCAAGATAGACGACAGCCTGCGCGATGGCAAGCTCCCCCTCGGGAGAGCCGAGTCGCTCGTAGATTTCAGCCGCCTCCACGGCAAGCTGCGTCGCGCGCGGATCAGCCAGCGAGATGTCCTCGATCGCCATGCGCACGACGCGGCGGGCAATGTAGCGCGGATCGCACCCGCCGTCGAGCATGCGGCACATCCAGTAAAGCGCTGCATCGGGATCGGATCCACGCACGGACTTGTGCATGGCGCTGATCTGATCGTAGTAGTTGTCGCCGCCCTTGTCGAAGCGGCGCAGAGTTGCAGGAAGCGTCTTCCTGAGAAATCCCGCATCGACCTCCGTCATTCCCCTCTCGAGAGCCATCGTGCAGGACACGTCGACCGCATTGAGAAGCCGCCTGGCGTCTCCGTCGGACAGTTCGATCATGACACGGCGTGCATCCTCCGTCACCGAGAGCTTCGGAAACTCTCTCTCAAGCGCACGCTCAAGAAGGACTTCGGACTCCTCGGGCTTGAGACTCTGAAGCTGATACACAGTCGAACGGCTCAGAAGAGCCGAATTCACCTCAAAGCTGGGATTTTCGGTCGTCGCGCCGACAAAGACGAAGAGTCCCGACTCCACATGAGGCAGAAAGGCGTCCTGCTGGCTCTTGCTGAATCGATGGACCTCATCCACAAAAAGAAGAGTTGGCCTGCCGGTGAGACGCATCGTTTCCTTTGCGGCATCAACGGCGTCACGGATTTCCTTCACGCCGCCGAGTACGGCGGAGATCGAGATGAAGGGGAGGTCAAATGCCGATGCCATCAGGCGGGCAAGCGTGGTCTTGCCGACGCCGGGAGGCCCCCAGAGGATCATCGAATGCGGGCGATGCTGTTCGAATGCGGTGCGAAGCGGCGCTCCCGCTCCCAGCAAGTGAGTCTGCCCCACGACTTCGTCGAGGGTTCCCGGTCGCATGCGTTCGGCCAGCGGCCTCAGCATGGGCTGCGGCTCTTGGGTTGAAGCCTTTCGGGACGCGGGCTTGGATTTGGCGTCTGGCGGCAGAAGTTCGCCGCCGAAAAGATCGTTGCTCATGCGCAGTACTCTAGCAAAATTCGAACGGCAGGTCATGCCCGACCTCTCGGGCGCGGGAATCGGGTAGAGAGCGCCCTCACAGGCACTCCCCTCCCACACCACTATGCTCAATCAGTGCTGAGCGTTCGGACATGCCGTTCGGCATCCGGCGGTTTCTGAGTTAGAAATAGAAGGGGGACTCAGCGCATCTCGAGAAGGCTGTAGAGTCCCTGTCGTCTGAAGAAAGACTTTGGAAATGCATCGCGCATGTGAAGTGCGCCAGCGTTCCACCATGCACCCCGTCCGTTGTTGGCAGACTTCCACGCACGCTCTTTATCCAAGCCGCGACGTCGAGGTTCCCGTTCACGTGTCTTCGGTCGCTTCCATGCAATCCACACCGACTTTGGGAGATGGCGTCGGATGTGTATGTCGAGCGCTTCCCCCCCCCCCTTGCGAGTGTCCAACTTGAAGTACTGCCGCCATCCACGCAGAATCGCATTGAGCACCCTAATCGTTCGAAAAAGTGACCCGCCGCGCGCCCTGTAGAAGACGGTGCGAGGCTTGTCCTGCAGCCGCTTGAAGCTTTTCGGGTGAACTAGCGGTTGTCCCGTCATCCCCACGAAGTGTAGCCAAGAAATTTCGCCCTACTACGGCCTCGGCTGACTTCCATGCCGACATCCCTCGGCCTCCCGAACCTCGGTAGCCTCGCGGCGTCGAGATGGCTCTCCCCAGGTATCACACATGTGCTTCCCTCCCCACCTGCCGGATCTACGTGCATCCCTTCCGGAACAGCTTTGGGTTAATCGAGCTTTGCCGACTCTCCCAAGATACACGCCTCACATCCGATTCCTATTCGTCAGGCTAGAGTTTTGTTATCGGCTTCCTTCATCAAGGTCGTTGCCTCCCTCGACTTGCACGACTCACTCGTCCTTCCCCTGTTCGGGCGGACAGCGGACTTTCACCGCATAGACACACGTGCACTGCTGGGCGCACAAAGCAAACCGCCCGAACGCTTTTACACGTCCGGGCGGTCCTTGAGATCGACTGTTCGGGATGGGTTACCAAGTCACTCCACGGTAGTCATCCGTTTTCGGTTGCGGTTAGAACGCATGCCTCACACCAACAGTGGCACGCCAGTCTTCATCCAGGTAGCTGCCGCTCGTGCGTTCGACGTCGGCCCAGAAGTACGTGGTGTCGGTCAGGTTGAAGTTGGCACCAAGACCGTATTCAACCCAAGTGTCCTTGCCGTCGATTTCAACAATGCCGGTGCTGCCGGAAGCCGTACCCGTGATCTTGCTGTCGCCAAGGAATTCGTGAACGACCGATGCGCGGAGATAGACATCACCCTTGTTGTTCGGGCACTTGATGCCCGAGGCAAAGCCGAGACGGCCCGTCAGGCTGTCCAGACCTTCGACCTTGTAGCTGGCCTCACCAAGCGTGAAGTCGTCGCCATTGATGTAGGTGTACGCGACTTCGGCCTGCGGCTCGACATAGAACATGTCGGTCAGGTCAAAACGCCAGCCGCCTTCAGCGGAAACGCCGACAGCCAGACTGTCCATCTGCCCCTTGAGACGGCCATCAACCGTCAGGTCATTGTCGAACTTCGACATTCGGACAACCGTGTCGAGGAACATGCCGTTGTCAGCCATCCAGGTTGCATAGCCCGCCAGGCTGTAGGCCTGCATGTCGGACGAGTTGCGAACATGGTCCATGTCACCGTCCGTATAGGCGAAGGCCACGCCGACACGCGGAGCGTCAGCAGAGGCTACCGTATCGACGCCAACCTGAATCGTATGGAACTCACTGTCAAGGCCATTCTCGCCCGAGAGCTTGCCGCCGTCATAACGCGCCCAGGCACTGTGCGTACCGTTCGAAGCACGCAGATCCCCCATGCGCTTACGCACGTCGTTGGTGAGAATGCGGTTCATCGCAAGCGGCATGGAAGCAGCCATCTCAAGAGAAGACTCCATGACCGAGTTCGTCTTTTCGGTCACCGTCGTCTCGTCGATCTTGCCTTCCTCGGTCAGCTGCGCCGTCTTTTCACCGGCCACAAGACCTTCCTTCATGACGAGGGTCGTGCCTTCGGCACCGTTCGTGATGGAGATGGCGTCGTTGAAAGCATTGAGATCGCCGCCAAGCTTGTCGTTGAGGCTACCCGAAGCAACGGCGTCGAGAGAAGATCCGTCAGTCAGGCTAGCGATACTAACCGTATCCGCGGCCGCATCATTGAGAATGATCTGCCCACCATTACTCGAAAGCGCACCTTCAACTGTCATCGTGCTACCCTCAGCAAGCTCGACAGACGCTTTTTGAAGCATGATCGATGACTGCTGATCAACTGAAACATTACCCGTTAGATTGACCGCACTGCCTGCATCCGATCCAAAAGAAAGAGATCCCGCATTTTGAACAGCAACATCACCAGACAAGGCGACATTTTGACCCGATACAACCAGAGTCCCCTTATCAGTCATAAGAGAATATGCCGTACCGTCACCACTGGCTACAACCTTAGCCAATAGATTCCCTTCTAGATTCACAGTCGTGTCACCCGTCACATTAACTGCGAACGCGCTGCCATCTTTCGTTGTAGCCAGAAGATCCATGTCGCCTTCTACAGAAGCTCTTCAAAAACCCCTGTTCCCAAGCCGAATTGAACAAAATCGTTCCGTTCGGTTTTTCTTTACAACGTCAAAAAAATGGTGTTTTTTTTTGCCATCAAAACAGTATAATTCTATTGTGTTGACGTTTGCGATCTTGTAACGCTATGGAAGAGTTGTTTAATGGTCAATTGAGCTTTGCAGACATTGACGCTGAAAAGTTCCTACATGTTCGTCGGGCTCATGCTGATCGCCGCGTGAATGCCATGGATCGCTTGACAGATGATGTAATCAACGAATTGATCCAACTATGCCTGCCTCACTACCACATCAAAGCCGGCGAGACGGTTCAACAAGGAAGGCCGTATACGCGCCTTGAAACGATGGTTCGGGTTCATCTGCTTCAGGTCTCTCTCAACCTGTCTGATCCAGAGATGGAGTCATATTTGGCGAGCGATATGGTGGCTCGCAACTTCTGCCGCGTCTCAAGCACTCGTCTTTTCATCTCAGATTCGACGATACTGCGCTTCCGGCATTTCATTGAACAACATGGGTTGCGCAGAAATTCCTCGAGCGCACGGTAAATCAGGCAGCAGAGGCCGGAGCCTGTTCTTTTGATATGGTGGCGGCTGACGGCACCTTTATCGAAGCGCCGTCGTCAACGAAGAACAAGGCTCACGCTCGAGATCCTGAGATGGCTTCGGGCAAGAAGGCCAACACCTGGCATTTCGGGATGAAGGAGCACATTGCCGCCTGCTCTGAATCCGGGATCATCTATGGCACGGTCGCCGCACCGGCTAATGAACATGACATTACTCATCTGGGCGACCTTCTGAAGGGGCTTGAGAAGAAGGTCTTCCTTGATTCCGGCTACATCGGTTGCCACAAGCGTGCAGAAATTCAGGCGATTCCTTTCAAGGACGTGTCATGGTACATTGCTGCCAGACCGAGCGCATGGAAGAAGGAATTGTCAATCAGTGAGAACTTTGGAGGCGAACTTGGTCAAGCGCTCGTCGAATGCGTGAACGTAAAGCGGCAACTGGAACATGCAAAAGCATCGGTACGATGCTCGATTGAGTGGTGCTTCCTCTGGCTGAAGAGGATTTATGGCTATGCCAAGGTTCGTTATCGCGGGTTGGCGAAAAATCACAGTCGAGCGCTCACGTTGTTTGCTCTCTACAACTGCAACCGCTTGCGCAAATGGTGCGCTCCGCCAAGGCTACCTTGCTGATTACCCCGAAACTCTGGTGCGCGCTTCGTCTCGAGTGCCATGGGGCCTTGCCGACTCTTGAAAACGATATTTGCCCAATTTTTAGGCAAATATCGAGTTGTTTCAGCATTATTCGGAAAAATCGAACGACTAACGTTCACGGGAACTTTCGACGCTTTTCAACACCTGGTCAAAAGTCACTCGTTTAAACAAATCTGCTTCCCCCATCGTTCAGAGATGGGGGTTTTGAAGAGCTTCCCTAAATGAAGGAATTAAAAAGCAAAAAATCCGCGATTAGATTTTAACCGTTTAGAGAATAGATTGTCTTTGCGAGAAAGCCGGAGCGTGACTCACCAGCTTTCGCGGCAAGAAGATCAAGACGTCGAAGGGCGCGAGAAGGAAGGCAGATATTCAGGCGCTCGGTCTTGTCGGACAACTTGGACATATCAATGTCAACAAGCATCCAAGTGCAATCTTGATAGTCTTCGTCAGAAAGATAGTTTTCGATACTAGTTGGCGGAGGAATAGCTCGACCATCGTCAAGCTCGCACTCCATCCAACCGGATGCGGCGTCTTGAACCATGGTTTCAAGCTCTTCGATAGAGTCGGCCTCAGTGATGACGCCAGGGAGATCGGGTACTTCGGCGGAATAACTTCCGTTCTCGACCCATACAGCCACTGGATACCTCATGATGATTACCTTTAGCGTAATAACGCAAAAAAGGAGAGGGGTGTACAGTCCCTCTCCCCGATCAACAATTACCTCAAGGACAACCCACTTTGTCGCTCAATGCTTTTAAGGGTTTTCATCGTCAGATCCTTTCGGGGATGCGGGACGGTGACGTGCCCAGTTTTAGCGGGATGTTTAAAAATGTGATGGCTTCCAGTGGTTCGCACGTGAATCCAACCATTTTCCTTGAGGATGCTGATCACTTCAAGACTCGAAGTCATAACGGTTAACCTTATGAAGCAATCAACATTGTGTATTCTACACAATCACGTGGCGGAGGTCAAGTGAAAACGTGGAAATTGTTGGCGGTGCTCGTTTTGAGTGCTGCTTTTTTTGTTACTGGCTACCAGCATGCCGCAGCGCTCTACGGCGAGGATGTCGCGGCCCTTCGCGAGGACTATGCAACCCGCTCTCAAGCGCTTGAGGAGAAGTATCGTGAGAAAGAAAGAGTGCAGTACATGTCTTTGGTTGCCGCATGGCAGGAGCGCGATGCCGCTCTTGCTCGTGCTGACAGTTTGGCCGGTGATGTTGAGCGGGTGCGCAAGCAGGCCGCCGATGCAAAGCGTCGACTGTCCGCAGCGGCCGGCGGTGCCTGCGAGTCTGAAAGAGAGCAGCTTGCCCGCTGCGCAGGCCTTGTCGAGCGAGGCGCAGAGCTGGTTCGACGAGGTGTCGAGCTTTCTGAGCGGACTGCGATAGACAAGGACGCTCTGACAAAGATCGTCAGTCATTGACGAAGCTGTAGACGAATTTGGCCGAAAACTTAGACGAAGGGGTGGCGTCAAAATGGGTCGAAATTGCCTTGTAATCATTTCGCCCCAACGGTTTGAGGATGGCGCCTATAAAAACTTCGTTAGACGAACATTTAGCCGAAGACCAAGTTACCAACGCTGGTAAAATGGTCGTAACAACACCGCGCAAGCCTAGATCTCCGGTTATCCAGAGAGCTGCACTGGGGTATGACGTCATATTCTCCGAACCAGTGGATGCTCACTCCGCGCGGTTTCCTTTTTATTCGTAATTGATAGCCTGTGGTATCGGATCTGATACAGCTCTAATTATGTAGAATTCTACGTAATTAGAAATTTCCGCCGCTCCGCGAGGCAAATTTATACGGCCTACGAGAGTATTGATGTTCGATCATATGGAGCGTCGAGAAATCCTGCCCCTGAAAACGCCCCGCCTACCATCATCGGTAGGTGGGGCGTTTTTCTATTTGTGGTCGCTCAGCAGGCTCATCGGCAGGATCGCATCTGCCCATTGCTGCATGACGGGTCGTCTGCGCTCAAGCAAGTCGTCTCTCTGATATGCGGCCTGCACTGACTTGAGCGAGTGCATAAGGCACTTTTCTGCCACTGCGGTGTCGATGCCTTCGCGCGCGCACCAGTCGCGAAATGTAGACCTGCAGCCATGCATTGTTGCCGTGCCGCCAGAGGCGTACTGCACCATTGTCGAGACATAGTAGCGAGCCACTGAGCGATTGTTGTAGTAGCTGCCCGAAAAGATGTACTCGCTCTCTGGCGTAATGCGCTTGAGCAACGCGATCGCCTGGTCAGACGGTGGGACGCGGAATGGCTCGGGCTTGCGGTCTTTCCTTCGTTCGGGCGGAACAGTCCAGACCTTATGCTCAAAGTCGATCTCGGACCATTTTGCGTCATTGAACTCAGCTTGTCGCGTGGCGGTGAGGACGCCGAAGACGAAAGCATTGTGCACGGGCCTGTCGACACGAAGACTCGCCTTCAGCTGATCGGCGAGCGCCTCGATGGTGTAGGCCTTCTGATGTTCGCGCCTATGGACCCTCGCCGGCGGCGGGAAGTACGCCTCCAGATTCCCTTTCCATGTGGCGGGATTCTCGCCAATGTAGACGCCTTCACGCTTCGCGAGCGTGAAGATCGCTTCCAGTTGTCCACGGATCCTCGATGCGATTCTCGTCTTCTTTTCCCACAGTGGGTCTAGCACTTCGCAGATGTCCTGCACCGTGATGTCTGCGACTAGTTTGTGCCTGAGCACTGGCAGGATGTGATTCTTCATCGGTCCTCGCCAAGACACCTAGGTCGCTTCGGACAGGTGCTTGAGCTCGAAGATCGTTTCGAGCGCGTGCTCCGCGTAACTTGCAAAGTCGAGCGCTCGCCTGGCGTGCTCGGCGCGATGCTCTGCTCTGACATCTAAAGGGTCGATGCCGCGCGCGAGCAGGGCGCGACACTTGGCAGCTTCTTGCTTGGTGGCCGTGACGGTGGGGTGACTGCCGAGCGACAGATCTCGCCGGCGGCCCGCAAACTGGTAGCGAAAGATGAAGGACGCCTTGCTTTTCGTAACTCGGACTTGGAGATTCATTTCGATCGTGTACCTGCCGTCCGGCAGCAGGCCGATGTTTTTTGAGGTGACTTGCATTTTGCGAAGTGAGGGAGAGAATATGAAGCCCTTCTATTTTGTCCCTCAGTCAAATCCGTAGTTTGCAAGCAAATGAGCGGTGCGCAGAAAGTAAAAACCCCGCAAGATGACTGTGGCGCAGTCAATCTTACGGGGTCTTCAAGTATTTAGCTGTTAGTTAGCCAGTCATTAGTAGTTTTCAGCGCGCACTTCGAAATAGGCCTGGCTGTAACCGCAGACGGGGCAGACTTCAGGGGCCTTCGTGCCGACGACGAGGTGGCCGCAGATGCGGCATTCCCACATGCATTCGCCGGCCTTTTCGAAGACCTGCTGCATCTCAACGTTCTTGAGGAGCTTGAGGTAGCGTTCCTCGTGGGCGCGTTCGATGGCGCCGACGGCGCGGAACTTGGCGGCGAGTTCGGGGAAGCCTTCCTCTTCGGCGTCCTTGGCGAACTGGACGTACATGTCGGTCCATTCGTAGTTTTCGCCTTCAGCGGCGGCCTTGAGGTTGGCGGCCGTGGACTGGATGCCGCCGAGGGCGGAGAACCACAGGCGGGCGTGTTCCTGTTCGTTGCGGGCCGTCGTCAGGAAGATTTCGGCGAGCTGCTCGTAGCCTTCACGCTTGGCGACTTCGGCGAAGTACGTGTACTTGTTGCGGGCCTGGCTTTCGCCTGCGAAGGCGGCCTGGAGGTTCTTTTCGGTCTTGGTGCCGGCGAGGGTCTTTTCGCCGGTGGCGGCGGGCTTTTCCTCAACCTTTTCGAAGACCTCGACGCCCTTGTGGCAGAGCGGGCAGATGTAGTCGGCGGGCAGTTCGTCGCCTTCGTAGATGTAGCCGCAGACTTTGCAACGGTAAGACATTTTCTTTTCTCCTAAATCCGACCGGCGGTCGGTGTAGTTGGTGTGAAGCAATTCCTCGGCGAGCTCGCTGAGCGGTTCGCCGTAGAAGTCACGGTAAAGGGCCTTGATTTCCTCGTTTTCGTCGCTCGTGCGGCAGTCCATCTCCTCATCGCGCTTGTAGAGGCTCGCAATGCGGGCCTCG
>ENA-OOZX01001997-OOZX01001997.1-human-gut-metagenome-genome-assembly--contig:-NODE-1997-length-11617-cov-2.213025_pt1 | contig 11617 bp, 9 predicted proteins | sample MGYA00241048_ERZ501412 | MGnify/ENA primary metagenome ERZ501412 (study PRJEB25962, sample SAMEA2042518) | human gut metagenome | biome: human gut; feature: human-associated habitat; material: faeces... | reverse complement strand
CATATGTGCTTGTTGAATCAACCACCGATGCCATGAAAAAGCTCGCGGCATTTTACAGAAAAAGCCTTGATATCAAGGTGGTAGGGATCACCGGAAGTGTCGGCAAGACCAGCACCAAGGAGATGATATCGTCAGTTCTTGAGCAGAAATACAGCGTCCACAAGACAGCAGGCAATTTCAACAACGAGATAGGCCTGCCACTCACCATTTTCGGAATCAGGGAAAGCCATCAGGTAGCGGTGCTCGAGATGGGCATATCTGATTTTGGCGAGATGCACAGACTTTCTACTATGTCTTGTCCGGATGTCATGGTCATCACCAATATCGGCTACTGCCATCTGGAGTTTTTGGGCGACAGGGATGGTGTGCTTAAAGCAAAGACAGAGTGCTTTGAGCATATGATGCCGGATGCGGTCGCAGTGCTGAATGCGGATGACGATAAGCTGGCCACAGTGCAGACGGTAAATGGAAAGCCTGCCATATACTATGGCAAGGAATCAGCTTCAGGCGTTCATAAATCAGTATATACCACAAATATTGAAAACCTGGGCTTCGACGGCATGAAGGCTCATTTTGTCACTCCGGAGGGTGAGTTTGATGCACAAATCCACATCCCGGGTGAGCACAATGTATACAATGCCATGGCGGCAGCGGCTGTCGGATTGCAGCTTGGCCTCACAATAGCTGAGATAAAGTCAGGAATCGAGAAAGCAGAGACAATCGCAGGCCGTACAAATTTTATCAAAACACACGGCATGACAGTGATAGATGACTGCTACAATGCAAATCCTGTATCCATGAAATCCTCTATCGAGGTGCTTTCACATGCAAAGGGCAGGACAATAGCAGTGCTTGGCGACATGGGCGAGCTGGGAAGCGATGAGAAAAAGCTGCACCATGAGGTAGGCGAAGCAGTTGGAGAGAATCATATCCATACACTTTTTGCCGCAGGAGAGCTTGCAAAGGAATATGCAGCTGGAGCCGCAGAGAAATCATCCGATGTAGACATCCACTATTTCGAGGATAGGGAGACCATGACACAGGAGCTCCTTTCATATGTGAAGGAGGGCGACACCATACTGGTGAAGGCATCGCACTTCATGGAGTTTCCTAAGGTGGTCGAGGCTCTGAGTAAGTAAAATCAGGTAAAATTAATCGGGTAAAAATTAATTCGATATTTAATTATTGCGAGGAATGGATATTCTCCAAGCCTCATAATATTATAAAAGAAAGAGAGAAAAATAATGGCACAGAATCCAATCGTAACAATCACAATGGAAAACGGCGATGTAATCAAGGCGGAGCTTTATCCGGAAATCGCACCAAACACAGTAAACAATTTTATCAGCTTAATCAATCACAACTTCTATGACGGAGTATGCTTCCACCGCGTAATCAAGGGCTTTATGCTCCAGGGCGGAGATCCTGACGGAAACGGCACAGGCGGCCCAGGCTATGAAATCAAGGGCGAGTTCACACACAACGGCTTCAAAAATGACTTAAAGCACACAGCCGGTGTACTTTCAATGGCACGTACCATGATACCTGATTCAGCAGGCAGCCAGTTCTTCATCATGCATCAGGATGCACCACATCTCGATGGTGAGTATGCGGCATTCGGCAAGGTAATCGAGGGCATGGATGTGGTAAACAAGATCGCAGAGGTACGCACAGACTACATGGACAAACCACTTGAGGCTCAGGTCATGAAGACAGTTACAGTTGAGACCTTCGGAGTGGACTATCCGGAGCCGGAGACAGTTTAATGATAATAATTATTGATGAGGCAAGCGCAAAACTTGCCTCTTTTTACTATCATGACGAGATATTCAAGCTGCAGTGGAGAAGTGTGGCAGGCAAGGCATCTATGTCAGAAGAGCTGCAAGAAAAACTGTATGTTGCGCTACCGGCTGATGAATCAATTAATGACTTCCAAAAAACAACGATACAAGAATCTGCAGCTAACACCGCGAAAGCTAATACGGGAAATCTAAGAATACCGAAAGCTCCCGCCGACTACATCTGGATAGTATCAAACAGGCAGCAGAAGCAAATAGCTGACTCACTCGGCATAGCATCAGTAGGAGAACCGCAGTGCGGCATGCGCTATGCAGTCGAGAGCCTTGCAGAACTTGATATTGAGTATCTGGAGCGGGTGCGCAGGCGATATAATCACATCCCGTGGGACATCGGCGAGACAGACAGGTGTCTGATACGTGAGCTGTCCCTGTCAGACCTTCCTGCGCTCTATGAGCTCTATGACAAGCCCGGCATGACAGACTTTGTGGAGCCGCTTTACGACTATGAGACAGAGCTTGAATACCAGAAAGCATATATAGAGAACATGTATGGCTTTTACGAGTATGGCATGTGGCTTGTATTTTCCAAGGAAACAGGGAAGCTGATAGGCAGGGCAGGGCTTGAGCATGATGAACTGGGCTATATGATAGCGCCGGAATTATGGAACCAAGGCTATGCCACGGAGGTATGCCGCTTCATCATAGACTACGCGCGCGAAAACACAGACTTTGAAGAGCTTTACTGCCGGATAGACGAGAGAAATACGGCATCGGTGCGCCTTGCCAAAAAGCTTGGATTTACAAATAGCGGGCATATGGATGATGATATAAACGCTTCTATATATAGAAAAAACATAAAAAACAATGAAAAACATTGAAAAATATGCAATTAGGCAATAAAATATAAACATAGTTTAACGATTTGGAGGACGAAAAAATGAAGAAATATGCATATGGAGTAGATATAGGTGGAACAACTGTAAAGATGGGCTTTTTCGAGACAACAGGAAAGCTTGTCGATACATGGGAGATTCCTACACGCACAGAGAATTCCGGCGAGCTCATCCTGCCTGATATCGCAGCATCCATCAAGGAGAATAACGAGAAGCATGGTATCGAGATGGGTGACATCGAGGGTATAGGCATGGGAGTGCCGGGACCTGTAAAGGATGACGGAACAGTATTAAGATGTGTCAACCTCGGCTGGGGCGTGTTCAACGTGGCACAGTCACTCTCAGTACTGTGCGGCGGCATCAAGGTAAAGGCCGGAAACGATGCCAACGTAGCTGCACTCGGTGAGATGTGGCAGGGTGGCGGAAAGGGTCATCAGGATGTAGTCATGATCACACTCGGTACAGGCGTAGGCGGAGGAATCATCCGCGAGGGCAAAATCGTAGCCGGAGTAAACGGAGCAGGCGGAGAGATAGGACATATGCCTATGGTAGATGATGAGTCAGAGTGCTGTGGCTGCGGCAAGAAGGGCTGCTTAGAGCAGTATGCATCAGCAAACGGACTTGTAAGAGTGGCAGAGAGATACATTGCAGCACACAGGGATGTGGCAACAAAGCTTGATTTAAATGCAGGCTTCACAGCCAAGGATGTATGCGATGCGGCAAAGGCAGGAGATGCAGCGGGCATTGCTGCAGTAGAGCAGTCTATGAAGCTTCTCGGCAAGGCAATGGCAGCGGTAGCATGCGTTATGGACCCTGAGGTATTTGTTGTCGGCGGAGGTCTTTCAAAGGCAGGCAGCCTCATCATCGATACAGCAGCAAAGTACTATAAAGAGTATGCCTTCCATGCAAGCCGTGAGACAGAGATCAAGCTTGCCACACTCGGCAACTCAGCCGGCATGTATGGCGGAGTAAAGATGGTTATCGGCTAACAACATAAGATTGCAATTTTTAAAGAAATAAAATATAATGGCTACTAAAGATACACTACAATCGAGGTGAGACTATTGGCAGATTACTCAACAGAAGAATTAGAAAAAATAGCGGACAAATTTCGCTCAGATACCAGCGGTATAAGGGGAACAAAGGATTTTACGAGCCCAGAGGAGCTTTATGATGAGCTGAAAAAGGAAATCAAAAAGTATCATCCGTCGGATGACACGAGCCTTGTGGACAAAGCCTACAGGGTAGCTTATGATGCCCATAAGGGTCAGGCACGTAAGTCAGGAGAGCCTTATATCATACATCCGCTGTGTGTTGCCATAGTACTCGCCGAGCTCGAGCTGGATAAGGAAACAATTGCAGCAGGACTGCTCCATGATGTGCTGGAGGACACCATCATGACCATGGATGAGATGCGTGCGGAGTTTGGAGACGATGTCGCACATCTGGTGGATGGTGTCACGAAGTTAAAGCACCTGCATCTGACAGACAGCACCAAGGATCCGAAGGATAAGAATGCGGACAGGCTTGAGATGCAGGCTGAGAATCTGCGCAAGATGTTTCTCGCCATGGCGAAGGATATCAGGGTCATTCTCATAAAGCTGGCAGACAGACTGCACAATATGCGTACACTCAAGTACCAGTCCAAGGAGGCACAGCAGCGTATCGCCAGAGAGACACAGGATATCTACTGTCCTATCGCGCAGCGACTTGGTATCAGCAAGATAAAGATAGAGCTCGAGGACCTTTGTATGAAGTACCTCTATCCGGATGCCTACTACGATCTGGTAGAGAAGGTAGCCCTCAGAAAGACAGAGCGCGACACTTATATTCAGGGCTTGGTAAACGATGTCAAGAAGTATGTTTCGGATGCCGGTATCAAGGCAGAGATATACGGCAGGGCAAAGCATTTCTTCAGTATATATAAGAAGATGGTCAATCAGGACAAGACTATAGACCAGATATATGACCTCTTTGCCATCAGGATTCTGGTGGATACCATACCGGACTGCTACGCAGTGCTTGGTATCATACATGAGAAGTATAAGCCTATACCGGGCCGTTTCAAGGACTATATCGCCATGCCGAAGCAGAACATGTACCAGTCGCTTCACACGACACTCATAGGCCCGAGCGGACAGCCGTTTGAGATACAGATACGTACCTATGAGATGCATCGTACAGCTGAGTACGGTATCGCAGCGCACTGGAAGTACAAGGAAGCAAACAACGGCAATGCCACTACCACCACTGTCACAGAGGAGGAGAAGCTCAGCTGGTTGCGCCAGATACTCGAGTGGCAGCAGGACATGTCGGATAATAAGGAGTTTATGACTTTATTAAAGAGTGATTTAAATTTATTCTCCGACAATGTATTTGCATTCACACCGTCCGGCGATGTAAAGAATCTGCCAAAGGGCTCCACACCTATAGACTTTGCCTACAGCATACACTCTGCGGTCGGCAACAAGATGGTCGGTGCCAAGGTAAACGGCAAGCTGGTGCCGATAGACTATGTCATCAAAAACGGTGACCAGATAGAGATAATCACCTCACAGAACTCCAAGGGACCAAGCCGTGACTGGCTCAAGGTCGTAAAGAGCACACAGGCCAAGAACAAGATCAACCAGTGGTTCAGAAGTGAGCTCAAGGAGGAGAATATACAGCACGGCAAGGATCTGATAGCAGCCTATGCCAAGGCAAAGGGTATCAACTTTGCTGAGATAAACAAGCCTGAGTATCAGGAGAAAATACGCCGCAAATACGGTTTCCACGACTGGAACTCATGCCTTGCAACCGTCGGCCACGGCGGACTCAAGGAGAGCCAGATAGTCAACAGGATGTACGACGAGTACAAGAAGGATCATGTGGTGCCGGTGACAGATGCAGATGTGCTTGGCAGCATCGCAGAAAAGCAGCAGACGGCGGCAGGCACACAGCCCGAGCACAAGTCAAAGAGCGGTATTGTGGTACACGGACTCTATGACGTGGCTGTGCACTTCTCGAAGTGCTGCAATCCTGTTCCGGGAGATGAAATCGTGGGTTTTGTCACAAGAGGCCGAGGCATCTCAATCCACAGGACAGACTGCGTGAATATCATCAATCTGTCCAAGATAGAAAAGGACAGGCTCATAGAAGCAGAGTGGCAGGATACAGCCCTCATGGACAACGGTGCCGAGTATCAGGCAGACCTAAAGATATTCTGTCATGACAGGCCGGGACTGCTCGTAGATATCACAAAGATATTTACCGAGAAGGAAATCAATATCAGTGGTATCCAGTCCAAGACCAGCAAGCAGGGCATCGCTACAATCGAGGTATTTTTCAATATCAAAGGCAGGGACCAGATAAAGGTTCTAGTGGAGAAGCTCAGACAGATAGAAAGTGTAATAGACGTAGAGAGGACCACCGGCTAAATCCCGGTGGTTCTTGCGTGAAGCATAACATATAACAGACAAGGAGTACACTCATATGGTAAATATGAAGATAGACCACTTCGTAGTGGGACCGGTGCAGACCAACTGCTACTTTGTCACCAATATAAAGACAAAGGAAATGATAATAATAGACCCGGGCGCGTGTGCGAATCAGCTCGCCAAAAAAGTGGACGAATCAGGCGCAAAGCCTGTAGCAATACTGCTCACACATGGACACTTTGACCATGCCACGGATGCAAAGCCGCTCGCAGACCGCTACGGCGTCAAGATATATATCCATGAGGCAGACAAAGCCACACTCGATGACCCGCAGCTTAATGTCAGCTACATGATGGGCCAGTCAAAGACCTTTTATGCGGATGTATTTTTGAAGGATAAGCAGGAAATTGACATCGCAGGCTTTCACATAGTAGTGCTTCACACACCGGGGCATACACCGGGTGGCTGCTGCTATTATTTTCCGTATGAGGACGTGATCTTTACAGGAGACTCGCTGTTTTGCGGCTCAATCGGACGTACGGATTTCAAGGGTGGCAGCATGTCAGACCTCGTGCGCACAGTGAAGGAAAAAATCATGACACTGCCTGAGCATACAGAGGTGTACCCGGGCCACAACGACACAACAACCATAGAAAACGAGAGGATGTATAACCCTTACTTATGATAGTAGTAGTATTTAATAAACCGGATTTTGAATATGATGTGCACTCACTGCTCAAGGAGTTTTTCCCACAGGAGGACGTGCAGATGTACTATAGCTGCTCACCTGATGAGGTGGAGGGAAAAAACTTAGCCTGCACACACCACGAGATGACAGATGATGGCGTAAAGGAATTTGCGGATGCCTCACAGGTATTTAAGATAGACTATGTGGGCGATGAAATTGCAGTGGAGTGGACGCTGAATAGAGCCGGAAAAAGAATCTGCACAAAAATATCCGTAGATAGTGCAGACCGCAAGGAAACTAAAAACCGCCTCAAGCTTGCCCTGTATTCCATGATAGAAAAGGGCACAGGAAAGAGCCTTCCGTGGGGCACACTCTCAGGCATCAGACCGACCAAGATAGCCATGAAGTGCATAGAGGACGGCATGAGCGATAAGGAAACCTACGATTATCTGAAGAAAACCTACCTCGCAAGCGATGAGAAAATCGACCTCTCAATAGGCATAGCAAAGCGTGAGAAGGCACTGCTCGATAGGGTGGACTATGACAACGGCTACAGCCTGTACATAGGCATACCCTTCTGCCCGAGCACCTGTGCATACTGCTCGTTTACCTCATACCCGCTTGGTGTGTGGAAAAACCGCGTAGACGATTACCTCGATGCACTCGAGAAGGAGATAGACTACACGGCACAGAAATTCTACCACAAAAAGCTAAACTCCATCTACATAGGAGGCGGCACACCGACCACACTAAGCCCTGCCCAGCTTGACAGGCTTATCAGAAAAATCAAATGCAGCTTTGATTTAAAGGACTGTCTGGAATTTACCGTGGAGGCAGGCAGACCGGACTCCATCACGAGAGAAAAGCTTATGGCACTAAAGAAAAACGGCATCAGCCGTATATCAGTAAATCCACAGACCATGAAGCAGCAGACACTTGATATAATAGGAAGACACCACACGGTAGACGATACGATAAATAGCTTCAAGCTCGCGCGTGAGCTGGGCTTTGACAACATAAACATGGATCTCATCATGGGACTTCCCGAGGAGACACTCGATGATGTAAGGCACACAATGGAGCTGGTGAAGGAGCTGGCGCCTGACAATGTCACCATCCACTCACTCGCAGTAAAGCGAGCTGCAAGACTCACCATCTTCAAGGACCGCTACAGCGATATGCAGATGGTCAACACTCAGGAGCATATGGATCTCTGCGCAGCCTACTGTAAGCAGATGGGGCTTGAGCCATACTATCTCTACAGACAGAAGGGCATGGCAGGCAACATGGAGAATGTGGGCTATGCGGCAAAGGGTAAGGCCGGAGTATACAACATACTAATCATGGAGGAAAAGCAGACGATTGTGGCCTGCGGAGCAGGGGCAAGCACCAAGCGCGTCTGGCCCGTACCGAATCCGGATGGCACACACCGCATCGACAGATGCGAGAATGTCAAGGATGTAGGGCAGTATATCGCAAGGATTGATGAGATGATAGAGAGGAAGCAGAGGCTGTTTGAGGAGTAAAAAGAGCTATAAGCTATAAAATAATGTATAATTGTTGGTGATGTAATACCATAGCGATTAGCAAATGTGTCAAAAATTATAAAGAAAACCTAATATTCATTGACAAAGAATTAAAAATGAGTAAAAATATATTACTGAAAAATCCTGATTAGATACAGAAAAAGATACAAATAACCGAATAAAACATACATAAAATAAAACAGGCTAAAATAATTCGGGGGGTGCAAAGGTACCTCACCTGTAGCAGGTATAGAGGGAAATGAGAGATACAACAAGGAGAAATAAGAAAGAATGTACAGAAAGAAAGGCAGAGGGTGGACAAAGCATATAGACTTTATGCTTATAGATATCGCAAGCATTTTTATAGCATTTTTTATTTCATATGTGATACGCTTCGGCCTTAATAACCCATACATGGACAAGGACTACCGTATACTGGGGGTAGCATTTCTTCTGATAGATTTCTTTGTTGAGATAATGGCAGACTCATTCAAGAATGTCCTAAAACGCGGATATCTGGATGAAGTTATATCGACCTGCAAGCATGCAGTGCTTGTATTTCTGGTGACAGCACTATTTTTGTTCACCACACAGATGGCTGATATATACTCGCGATTATCATTTTATATTATGTTTCCAATCTATGTGACAATAACATATATAGTCAGGGTGGCACTCAAGAGCTTCCTTAAGAAAAAGGATTTCGGTATATCAAAGAAATCACTGTTTGTCATAGCACCGGATGCTATGCTTCGTGATACACTGCGCACAGTGGAAAAAAGTTGTATAGGCTATACAAAGATAGTAGCAGCCTCAATGGATACAGACCTGAAGGGTAAGACTATATGCGGCATACCGATTGTCGCAAACCACGATGGCATAGTGGACTATGCGTGCGAAGAGTGGGTGGATGAGGTGCTCATCCCACCATGCAGCGAGGATGAATATCCTGAGAGGATGGCAGATATATTCCTTGAGATGGGAATAGCCGTGCATACAGGAATAACAAAGAATGGTACTGCCCATGGCGGTTACAAGCAGATAGAAAAGATAGGCGACTACACAGTAGTCACATCAAGCGTGAGCTATGCAAACACCAGCGCACTTCTGGTAAAGAGGGGCATGGATATAGTCGGAGGACTGGTGGGCTGTCTGCTCACACTTATCATCATGATATTTGTAGGACCGGCGATATATATAGCATCGCCCGGACCGATATTCTTCGCACAGGAGAGAGTCGGCAGAAACGGAAGAAAGTTTAAGATGTATAAATTCCGCAGCATGTACATGGATGCCGAGGAGCGAAAGAAGGAACTCATGGCGCAGAATAAAGTGGGTGACGGAATGATGTTTAAGATGGACTTTGATCCGAGAATCATAGGCAATAAGGTGCTGCCAAACGGAAAGAAGAAAACCGGAATTGGGCAGTTTATCAGGAAAACAAGCCTGGATGAATTCCCACAGTTCCTTAACATTTTAAGAGGTGATATGAGCCTGGTAGGCACCAGACCACCAACACTCGATGAGTGGGAGAAATATGAACCACACCACAGAGCCAGAATGTCATTCAGGCCGGGATTGACTGGACTGTGGCAGGTGAGTGGCAGAAGCAATATCACGGACTTTGAGGAAGTGGTGAAACTGGATACCCAGTATATTAGGGAGTGGAGTGTAAAAGGGGATATTAAAATTATTTGGCAGACTGCTGTGGGAGTGTTGAAAAATGATGGAGCAATGTAAGGAAAAGCTTAGTATTGCAATGTTTACCGGGCAAAATCAGTTGCGGTCTGATGGGTTGTGGTGGAGTTGAATATACATACAAATATAAGTCTTTTTGCATAAATATGCGCCGGAAAAATGAGGGTGAAAGCACGACTGATTTTGTTGAGTGAACCTGTCTGGATAAAGATATGTAAGAAAATTGACGAAATATCGAGAAAAGACATGGTTACTGGGGGAGTTGGATAAGACAGCATAAGAAAACACTTAGCCGTGTGAGCGGTAAGAGGAAAAAGAAATACCATCCAAATGGATGTGTAGATAGAAAGATTATTTAACGGAGAGATAGGAAGAATGCAGCGTGAAAACGAAGTACAACAAGTATTTCTGGTAGGAGCTAAGAGCTTAGGAGCTTATGGCGGATATGAGACTTTTGTTTATAAGCTTACAGAGTACCACCAAAACAAGAAAAATATTAAATATCATGTGGCGTGTAAAGCTAACGGTGACGGCTGCATGGACGAAATAAAAGTGGATGGTGTGACCAGAATCAATGATCAGGAGTTTGAATTCCACAATGTACATTGTTTCAAGATAGATGTTCCTCAGATTGGACCTGCACAGGCAATTTATTATGATGTTGCGGCATTGAAGGCTTGCTGTAAATACATAAAGGAACATCGAATTAAGCATCCGATTGTTTACATCATGGCCTGCCGTATCGGACCTTTTGCTGGTCACTTCTATAAAGAAATCCATAAGCTGGGCGGTACTGTGTACCTGAATCCAGATGGTGCTGCAGTGATAATAGGGACACTTTTTGAGGAGAATTCTCAGGCGAAGTCAGCCAAATTGGAGGTGGCTGCATGAAAGAGAAAAAGAGCGGTCAGCTTAGGATAGCGATGCTCGGTCACAAGCGCATTCCTTCCCGTGAAGGCGGTATAGAGATTGTCGTGGAGGAATTGTCCACCCGGATGGTGGAATTAGGTCACGCTGTGACCTGCTACAACCGTAAAGGCCATCATGTCAGCGGAGTCGAGTTTGATGGAGAGGAAAGAAGCGAATATAAGGGAGTACGATTAAAAACCGTACCAACCATTGAGAGAAAAGGACTCGCGGCAGTAACATCTTCTTTCTTTGCTTCTCTTTTTGCGGCGGTGGGTCCATATGATGTCGTACATATTCACGCAGAAGGACCGGCGTTCTTTTGCTGGCTGCCGAAGCTGTTTGGAAAGCGAGTGGTAGTCACTATTCACGGTCTCGATTGGATGCGTGAAAAATGGAAAGGCGGATTTGGTTCCAGGTTCATTAGAAAAGGTGAAGAGCATGCTATTAAGTATGCAGATGAGATTATTGTTCTAAGCAAAAATATGCAGCGGTATTTTAGTGAAAGATATAACAGAACAACCTGTTTCATACCGAATGGAATTGAACGTCCGAAGATCATAGAACAGGATTTGATTCGGAGAGAGTATGGCCTGGAAAAAGACAAATATATTTTATTTTTAGGAAGGCGGGCTTAATTGTAATCCAAGATTCCATACCCGCTATCTTGGATAAGTGTAAAAGTTAATAG
>ENA-OOZX01001990-OOZX01001990.1-human-gut-metagenome-genome-assembly--contig:-NODE-1990-length-11624-cov-17.028697_pt1 | contig 11624 bp, 10 predicted proteins | sample MGYA00241048_ERZ501412 | MGnify/ENA primary metagenome ERZ501412 (study PRJEB25962, sample SAMEA2042518) | human gut metagenome | biome: human gut; feature: human-associated habitat; material: faeces... | reverse complement strand
GAGCCATGACCACCTCGCCCTTGAGGATGACCGCCGGGCAGACGCATTCCAGCACGATACGGAGCATCCGCACGATGGTGTGCACCTGCGGCAGATTGCGGCAGGTGGTGCCCAGCTGCTTCCAGATATAGGGTACCGCATCAATGCGGAACACTTCCACGCCCAGATTTGCCAGATGCAGGATGCTCTTGGTCATGTCTACGAACACTGCCGGGTTTGCATAGTTCAGGTCCCACTGGTAGTCGTGGAAGGTGGTCAGCACCCACTTGTGCATCTCCTCACACCATGTAAAGTTGCCGGGCGCGGTGTTGGGGAACACCTGCGGAACGGTCTGCTCGTACTGGTCGGGGATAGTGCGGTCGTCATAGAGGTGGTAATAGGCCTGAAACCACGGGTCGCCCGCCTTTGCCGCCATGGCCCAGCGGTGGGTGCTGGCGGTGTGGTTCATCACAAAATCCAGACACAGGCTGATGCCGGCCTTGCGCAGCTCCCGGGTCAGGTTTTCCAGATCCTTGTTGGTGCCAAGGGCCGGGTCTACGGTATCGAAATCCTCCACCGCATAGCCGCCATCGTTGTGGGGGTGGGGCATCTGCAGCAGGGGCATCAGGTGCAGATAGGTCAACTTCTGCTCTTTGAGGTAGGGCAGCTTCTTTGCCAGCTCTTTCAGGTTCCCGGCAAAGAGGTCGGTGTACATGGTCATGCCGAACATATTGCCACGCTTGTACCACTCCGGGTCGGCAGAGCGTGCCTTGTCCAGTGCTTTCAGCTCGGCACTGCGGGCGTTGTAGGCTTCTGCCATCTCCCGCTCCAGAACTTCCAGCCCTTCCCGGTTGTGGTACAGTTCCATGAACAGCCATTCCAGCTCGTCCTTATGGCGGGCAAAGCGGGTGGAAAATGCAGTTTGATCCTTCATATCCTTTTATCCTTTTCGTGTAAGATGAAGCTGCACGCTGGGGTAATCGCCAAACAGCTGCGGCAGGACAAGTCCCGCATACAGCAGAGTGCTGCCGCTGAACCGCATCCCCTTGTGAATGCCGTCCTCTACGTCGTGGGCATACTGGGAGCCGAAATAGTCGATGCCGTCCAGTTCATACACAGCATCTTCTTCCAGCCCACGGAAGCACAGGTGGATGGGCAAGGGATTCGCCTGCGGATGGGTCACCACCAGATTCAGCAGTGCCTCGCTGCCGTCCTCTGCGGCAAACTGCCATGCCGTGAAATATGCGTTTTCTGCCGGGTCGGTCAGCCGGTAATAATCGCCGGTACGGATCAGGTCGTTCAGCCGCTTGAACCGCTTGATCTGATTTTTCACTGCAGTGCACTCGGCGCGCTTCAATTTGCCCAGATCCAGCTCGTAGCCAAAGGTGCCGCTCATCGCCACCACAGCACGGGTGTCGATGGGGGTCGTGCGGCCGGTCTGGTGGTTGGGGCAGGCAGAAACATGGGCACCCATGGTGCAGACCGGATAGCCAAAGGAGGTGCCGTGCTGGATCGTCAACCGTTCAATGGCATCGGTATCATCACTGCACCAGATCTGGGGGTAGTAGCACAGCATTCCGGCATCAAAGCGTCCGCCGCCGCCTGCGCAGCCCTCGAACAGAACCTCCGGGAAGCCCTGCGTCAGCCGCTCTGCCAGCGCATAAACGCCCAGCATATAGCGGTGCATGATCTCACCCTGCTGCTCGGCAGGGAACGCACGGCTGTACACATCGCTCATGCTGCGGTTCATATCCCACTTGATATACTCGATGTGATGCTCCCGCAGCAGCTTACCGATCGCCTCTGCCAGATAGTCTACCACCTCCGGGCGGGAGAGATCCAGCACCAGCTGGTTGCGCCCCATGGCGGGCTTGCGTCCGGGCAGGGTCAGCGCCCAGTCCGGATGGGTGCGGTACAGCTGGGAGTTCTCGTTGACCATTTCCGGCTCAATCCACAGGCCGAATTTCATACCCAGCGCATTGATCTGCCCGATCAGCGGGTCCAGTCCGCCGGGCAGCTTTTCGCAGTTCACAGTCCAGTCACCCAGACCCTGATTGTCGTCATTCCGGGTACCAAACCAGCCATCGTCCAGCACCATCATCTCCACGCCGAGAGAGGCCGCTTTTTCAGCGATCTTTACGATCTTTTCGGTGTTGAAATCAAAATAGGTGGCCTCCCAGTTGTTGATCAGCACCGGGCGGCGCTTGTCCTTCCATGGGCCGCGGCAGATGTTGCGCCGCAAAAAGCGGTGGTACTGCTGGGAAAGCGGGGTCAGACCCTCTGCCGCAAAGGAGAGGATCACCTCCGGGGTATCAAAGGTCTCGCCCGGCTTCAGGTTCCACGCAAAGCGTTCCTCCTGAATGCCGCTCACTACCCGGACAAGCCCGGTCTGAGAGCGCTCCACGTCCATCTGGTAGCTGCCGGAATAGACCATCATCACCCCGTAGCAGGCACCGCTGGTCTCCGTTGCATCCTGCTGGCAGAGGATCAGGAAGGGGTTATTGTGGTGGCTGGAGCTGCCCCGCACCGAAGAAATGGTCTGGATATTGGTGCCCACAGCTTCTCGCTCCAGCTGCCGTTCCATGGCGTGTCTGCCGTGGAAATGCAGCAGATCCCATCTGCCAAAAGGCAGATCCAGACAGGCAGATGCCGCCTTGTCCAGCCGCAGCGGGTTATCTCCGTGGTTTGTCAGCCGCGCCGCACGGGTGATGACATCCTGCTGTGCAAACACGCCGTACAGCAGTTCCAGCGTCAGACCGGTGGTCTCGTCCTGCATTCGGACGATCAGGGTCTCGGCATCGTTTTCCTCTGCGTGGGCACAGGGTAGACCGGTCAGCTGATATTTGCTCGCCTCCACCGTGTGGCTCACATAGGTAAAGTCTGCGCCAAAGGCACCACGGCTGTCAGCCACCGTCAGGCAGGACAGACGGAAATCGCCCACGTTGCAGCCGGTATACTCCTGCGGGAGCAGATCCGGGGAAATGCCCCGGTGGGTACGGTAAGCGTAGTAATCCGGCGAGAATCCCCGGTCTGTGCGGGGATACAGCTGCATCAGATCGCCTGCACCGATTTTTTTACCATAATACAGGTGCAGAAGACGTCCCAGCGCATCCACCTTCATGTGGTAGCTGGTATGGGCGGTCTCCAATACAAAAATGCGGGAGTCAGAATCAAATCGAATGCTCATTGGTTCAACACCTCAAAGAATTATTTCCAACAAAAATGCCGACAGACAGGCGGTCGTATTGGAACGGCTACCCGCCTGTCGGCTATGATGAAGGAGAAATGTGAATTGCTTATTTACCGCCGGTCATGGCAATGCCCTGAATAAACTGCTTTTGGAAGATCAGGTACAAGATCACCATGGGGATCATGGCCAGCAGGCTGCCTGCCATCAGCACCGGGAAGTTGGTGGTGTACTGACCGTTCAGGGTAGAAAGGCCGGCAGACAGGGTCATCATGTTCAGATCGGTGTTACAGATCAGCGGCCACATCAGGTCGGCATAAGCGAACACCGCCGTAAAGATGGCCAGCGCTGCCATGCTGGGGCCGGTCAGCGGCAGCATGACCTTGACGAAGGTCTGCCACTTGTTGCAGCCGTCCAGATACGCTGCCTCTGCGATCTCGTTGGGGATGCCCAGATACGCCTGCCGCAAAAAGAAGGTGCCGAAGGCGCTGACCAGACCGGGGAATACCAGCGCGAAAATGGAGTTGGTGGCCCCCATCTTTGCCAGCATCTGGTACTGCGGAATAATGAAGATCTGGCTCGGCAGCATCATCTGGATCAGCACCAGACCGAACAGCAGTTTTTTGCAGGGAAATTCCAGCTTGGCAAAGGCATAGCCTGCCATGGAGCTGAACACCACTGCAAAGATCACGCGGAACAGGATCAGCAGACCCGTATTGAGGTAGAGGTTGGTAAAGGGCAGGCTCTGCAATGCCTTGACAAAGCTGTCCAGATTCCAATGGGAGGGAAGGATCTGCGGCGGGATCGCCATAGACTCGGCCTGCGTCTTGAAGCTGGTGAGCACCATCCATACAAAGGGAAAGATCATGCTGATGCTGCCGAGGATCAAGACCAGATAGGTAAAGAACGTTACGACATTCTTTCTGGTTTTCAGACTGGCATTCATAGTTTACACCTCGTAATTGACCCACTTCTTCTGACCGATGAACTGCACCAGCGTGACCAGACCGATCAGCAGCACGGTCCACACCACAATGGCCGATGCGTAGCCCTTATTGCCGGCAACAAAGCTCTCGCGGTAGAACAGGTACATCAGGCTCTGTGCGCTGGTCAGCGCAGGGTTCGTCTGCTCCACCATCATGTAGATCAGATCGTAGACCTTCAGGGAAGCCATCAGGCGCATAATGAGCACCACAAACAGGGTGGGCGACACCATGGGCAGCGTAATGCTGAAGAACTGGCGGATCTTGGATGCACCGTCCAGCTCGGCGGCTTCGTACAGGGACTGGGAAATGTTCTGGATGCCGGACAGCAGCAGCACGGCATCGTAGCCGATGGAGCTCCAGATGGAAACGATAGCACAGGTGACCAGAACGATCTTGGGGTCGGTCAGCCAGCGGATGTTCGTGCCAAGGACCTGATTCAGAATGCCATACTCCGCATTGAAGATCCACTTCCAGACCATTGCAACCGCAGCAGGAGCCACCACCATGGGCAGGAAGAAGATGGCGCGGAAAGCGGTCTTGCCCTTGATCTTTGCGTTCAGCAGCACTGCCACGATCAGCGCCAGAAAAACGCCCACCGGCACAGTGAGGATGCAGAAGTAGATGGAGTTCCAGTTTGCCTTCCAGAATTCCGCATTGCGGAACATTTCAAGGTAGTTTTCCAGACCGCAGAACTGATAGGCTCCAAAGGCTTTCGTCTTGGAAAAACTCATGTAGATGGTCTGGAAGAACGGGATAATATTCAGGATCATCAGACCGAGGATGGTGGGAGCTACCATGACCAGCCCCCAGAAACGCCCATCCCGGCCCAGCTTTGATGTGCTTTTCATTTGGTTCCTCCCAAGCTGCATTTTCAGCCCGCACTGGCCTGATCCACGATGTCCTGCATCTTCTGCAGGCCGGTTTCGATATCCTCGGTACCTGCGTAGATCTTCAGCAGCTCATCATTGACCTTGCTCTTCCACTCCGGGCGAGAGGCGTTGTTGACGCTCTGGATGCTGTACTCAAACATCTCAATGAAGCACTGGATATTGATGGGATACTCTGCAAAGCAGCCTGCCCAGGTATCCTCCAGACCCTGATAGGCAGGGATGGCCGCACCGCTTTCGCCCTGAATGCGCTGGCCCTCCTCGCTGCCGAAGAACTTCAGGATATCCTTCACGGTATCCAGATTTTTGTTGCTGGCAGCAGTCGCGTAGCACAGACCGTTGGAGATGGTCGCACGACCGTCTCCGCTTTCCGGGTCGGGGCACTTGGGCAGAACGGCCACATCCCACTTGCCCACCATTTCGGGGTAGTTCTGCAGCTCGGCAAGGATGTTCCAGTCGCCTTCCAGGAACATTGCGCCCTTCTCGGAGAAGAAGGCAGTGCCGGGAGCGGTCTCGGCAAAGTAGGTCTGGTCCGGGCACCAGTCGTTCTGCTGGAGACCGATGTAGAACTTCATTGCCTTTTCGGTGGCGGGCTGGGTAAAGCCCGCCTTAGTCTTGTCCTCGTTCAGGATGTAGCCGCCGGCCTGATACACAAAGTTCCAGTAGCCAAGCTGGTCATCGGCGTATGCCATATAGCCGTACTTGCCGGTGGCAGCGTAGATCTTCTCGGATGCGCTGACCAGATCGTCCCAAGTCCAGTTCTCGTCCGGGTAAGCTACACCGGCAGCATCGAACATCTCCTTGTTATACACCAGACCGACCGTGTCCTTGTCCTTGGGGACTGCATACAGGGTACCGTTGGAGCCCATGGCGTTGGACAGCGAGATCTCCGAGAACTTGTCCTTCTCCACAATGTCGGAGCAGTCTGCCAGCATCCCGTTGTCGGCATACTTCAGCAGCTCGTTGGTGTGCATCCAGAAAATATCCGGCATCTGGTTGCTGGTGGCGGCAGCCTCCAGCTTGGTCCAGTATTCGTTCCAGCTGGTGACCTGCACCTCAATGCTGACCTCCGGGTGCTGCTGGGTGTAGGCCGCACACATAGCCTCCATGCCTTCCTTCTGTGCAACGTCCCAGATCTGGAAGGTCAGTGCCTTCTTGCCGCCGGAAGAACCGCTGCCGCTGTTGCCGCCGCAGGCTGCCAGCATGGATGCGGCGCTCATTGCTGCCATTGCCTTTACGAATTGTCTGCGAGAGATCCTCATTTTTGTTCTCCTCCAAAGTCCTTATTCCGTAGGGTGATCTTCGTACTGTGTCGCACCGGCCGGGTCGATTTTCTTGCTTTTGTCAGCTCTTACAAAAGCAGCGAGAAAATTTTGTGCATCATCACATTGCACAGTTTCTTTTCTCTTGTTGTGCCATTATTATACTATCTGCCAGTGGTTTCGTAAATGCAAAAATGCGACTTGTTATATCTCAATTTGAAGGAATACTGCGAATTATGTTGAAGTCATCACGCATTTTGGTATATAATAAGAAAAAGCGGACGGGAGGCATCTTGTATGCAAGATTGTACAAAAAGAAACGTATCAACGGAAACAAAATTAAGGTTCCATGTGTTTCAGGATGAGCGATTCGTCGATCTCAACTTATACCAATATGGCTGGGAGCAGACAGAGCCTCTACACTCCTATGGTCCCTATGCCCGCAACCACTATCTGTTCCACTATGTCATCTCCGGCAAAGGGCTTCTGCTTGCAAACGGACAGGAATACGCCATCGAGGGCGGGCATGGTTTTCTGATCACTCCGGGTGAGGTCACTACCTACCGTGCCGATGAACAGGATCCGTGGGAATACACATGGATCGAGTTTGACGGTCTGCGTGCCCACGAAGCCCTGAACCTTGCAGGCATCAGCGGACAAAACCCTGTGTACTCGCCTGCAAGCGCTAAAGCCGGGCAGCTGTTGCAAGAGCAGATGCTCTTCCTTGTAAATCACAGTCAGGACAGCCCCATGCGTCAGATCGGCTACGGCTTTCTGTTTCTGGATCAGCTTGTACAGTCCTCTGCCTCCCATCAGGCACAAAGTCCCCGCCGCCTGCGGGACTTCTATATGAAGGAGGCTCTGTCCTTCATAGAGCAGCATTACAGCGAAGATATTTCCATCGAGGATATCTCCTCCTTCTGCGGGCTGAACCGCAGCTATTTCAGCAAGGTGTTCCGGGATACCATGGGCGAAAGCCCGCAGGGGTTCCTGCTGCACTACCGCATGGCACGGGCGGCACAGCTGCTGACCGAAAGTCGCCTGCCCATCAGCACCATCAGCACCATGGTCAGCTATCCCAATCAGCTTCACTTTTCCCGTGCGTTCAAAAATATATATGGCATCAGCCCACGGGACTATCGTGCAAAGCATCTTGCACTATAAAAATTGGTCTCATTCTCCGCTATACGCCTTTCGTTTTTCCGACATATAAAAACGCCCCATTTGTCAGACCGAATACCGTCGGACAAATGGGGTGTTGTTCATTTAGGGACGCACCCTGTTTTTTTATTTTGCCTTTAATCTTCTAACCAATGGCTCCCGGTTATGGTTTTCAAGTATTTCTCCGGGTCGCCATTCAAAATCAAGTCCGCATAGCCTAGCGGGTCATTATAGATGAGACAGTCTAACTCCGACCTCTGCGCCATGGTCACGTCCAGTGCATCCTCGACCCCGGTGCAGTCGATAGAAATCTTTCTCCCATCCCGGAGCAGAACCTCCACGCAGCCGGTGTCCATGTTGAATTTGCAAGCTCTTTCATCGTACTTCATGTTTGTGTCCTTTCTGCCTTATGGCACTCTTACAGTGGTCTGTCGTGCTTTCTTATGATAAGGTCTAGGACGTTTTTCGATGGAAGCAATGGATTCATTCTGTTTTCCGAAAAACACAAAAAATCCGAACCCTTCTCCTATTGGAAAAAAGTTCGGATTTTGTTGTTGTGGTGCACCTCCAGGGACTCGAACCCTGGGCCCACTGATTAAGAGAAACCAACGTGCAACAATCGTCAATTCCCAGAATTACGCAAATTCGTTATTTTTATCGTTTCACCGTAAATTTGCGTTTTGCATCTGCTGCATTCTTTGCACCTGTTATCCTCTCTTGCATCCGTTATCCAGCCGTTCCGGTGTGCAAAAAGTGTGCAAAAATGTGCAGAGCCAAAATCAGCCCTTAAAAATCGTACCTGTTTTTTATGCAATGGGGTGAAAATGAGCCGATTTCATCCGGCGAATGACGCACCCGATATTACCAGTTTATACCACACATCAAATGTACATCAACAACTACGATTCATGGCAGGGATTTGGACAATCGAACAGACACCGCCTTATTATATAGCAGGTACACTATGGAAGCATGGTGTACCTGCTCCTTTTGTTTTATCTAGGATACAGCGAATCAATAAGTCGTTCAAAATCTTCATGCAATTCATAACGCGCTAATTTTAGTTTGAAGGAATTATCGTAACTCTTGCCCTCATCTTTTTTCAACGCATTCCATGCTTCAATTTGAATATTAGTTAGCTTCGGTGCCGATGGATCATACTCATAATCAATTTTTTTATCACATTGCAATTCGGCAACTTCATTTAGTAACGTTTCTCCGTATGTTCGTTTTAATTCCTCATAACGTTGAATATCGTCATAGTAAGCCGCATCCAGCTCTTTTAAGTCCCTAATGAACGTTGGAAACTGCTCAGCCATTAAGAGATTGTTGATAATGCGTTGATATGTTCCCGCTTGCTTTCCCCACTCAATGCAGTCATGCGAAGAACCTGTAATATATTTAATGACGTTCCCAGTTCCCTCAATGATTCCCAAGTATTTACAAGTTCGTTCCATCTCAAATGTTTCATAGTCAGTTTCTCCTGTAAGGTAGCCAACGGTCACATTGAAAAAAGTCGCAATTTTTTTCATAGTTGGGTATTCTGGAAAACCAATCATTTTTCCTTTCGCTGATAAGGTTCCTACGTTTATCCACCTGCTGACATCTGCTTGATTGCCCACCCCAAAGGTTTCTTTGAATTTTTGCGCAAATTCTTTCTGTGTCCCAAAGTTCTTCTTGATAAGCTTTCCGAGGCGCTCATTCCAAATTCTGGCTAATAACTGCGTCTCATTTGATGTCTCGCAGCAAAAATTAGTATTCATTTAAATTTTTCTCCTGATTTCTACATAAATTATCTGTATTAGAATTGGCTTCATCATATTGACGTTTATAAGCTTATCATATATACTGGAAGTGGTCAAGGGATTTAGAGCGTATTGACATCAAATGGTAACAATCTTAGTTATGGAAGTGAGGTAAACCTTATGGAGTGTATTCCAGTTTCCGTCTTGTTGGCAAGTGATGGAAAAACCTGTGCACAAATCACACACATTCTCAAAATTTTGGGGAACGGCAGTATGCAAGAAGGGCTCCAAAACTTTTATGCTTATGCAGAAGGACACGGCCTTCTGCAAGGCCGTTTACAAGGAGCAGCAGGTATGCTTTGTGTTTCAATCACTTTATATTTTATCCTTAACAGCTGGAAAATGAAACAGAGTCTTGATAATAAGGAGCACTCTCTTCAAGCGGCTATCAAGGAAAGTTCCCAAGTTGATGAAACCAATGTAGACGCTCAGGATTTTTCAAAACAGTGAGCGGCACAGCCGAGTTTCTATTATGAGCAGTGCACAAAAAAGAACTTAAATTTTCAGGCTTTTACTAATTGAAAGCATTCCCACACTTGTATATATTTAATAAAAATAAAATCGGAGGACTTACATATGAGCGGACGTTTTCCTAATGTGGACTGGTGGTGCGATTATTGTGGTGCATTATTAAATTACCAAAATGGTTTTGATGACAGTAATGACACTTGGGCTTGCACGGAATGCGGCACAATTAATCGAATTTCTGCCTCCGAAATCTACGAATCCCATAAGGACTACAGAAAAAAGAATCATTTGGATTAACACGGAAAGGAAACATCAATGCACGAACTTTTAGCAAAATCCGACCGTCAGCTGGGTATGTGCCTGCGGATGTTGTATGACGAGGGGATTCCCGGTCCGCTGGACGTCCACTCGGAGATCAACGACAAGGGCAAGATGGAGTTTCATGTGCTCCTTCCCGTGGATGACGAAACGTTTGAGCGACTGCAGAAGCGGTTTGAGACCATGGTACGGTAACCTGATTCTGATTCCCAAAACCTTGTCAAGAGGGCTGGCACCGTCCAGCCCTCTCTCTTTTTGCTAAAGTTTTCCTTGTTTTTTCTAGCAAGCTGCCGAAATCAGCACATCATCAAAGTTTTTTGTTGACACATTGCGATTTTTGTGGTAATCTATCCCAACAATTTAATATAACATATTTACTTAGAGTTCCAGCTCGGCTCCCAAAGGAGCCGGAGCAAGTTTTTAACTTTCTTATCGCTACATAGCAAACCCGAACCAAGGCCATCCCTGAAGGGATGGTCAGGTTCAGGTTGTTGTGTGGCGATTTTTTATTGCCAAATTCAGCACCGTACCTTGACAACCGCATGACCGTCTGCATGGGATACCCGGCGATGACCCCGCAAGGGAGAGCTGGAAAACGCCGCCGGAAGGGGGGCAGGAAAGCCATGCAGGGAGAACGGCAACCGCCATCCACTCACCTCATGTGGTCAAAATGAGCACATGAGGCGAAACGGTCGTTTATCTACTCGTTGCGGCAGGAGAAATCAATGTAGACAAATTGTCCACATTGATTCGCCGTAACCCAAAAGAAAGGACGTTTATCCACCTGTTGCAGCAGAGAAAATCCATGTGGCCAAATTGACCACATGGAAAAGCCGCAGCACCGAAGAAAGGACGTGTGCCTATGGGAAACAACTTTACCCCCGCATGGATCAAGAAAGGCTTCTTCAACGAATCCCTGTTTTGTGATGATTTTCTGAGTACCCACCAGCTGCTTTACTCGAATGGCGCATTTTTCACCCCGGATGGCCGCATGACCGATACCATGCCCCTGCGCTGCGAGATCTTCGAGATGATGCGTGAATACGTTGGGGCGAACCTTGCCAAGAAGGTCACCAATGTGGTGGACGTGCTGAAACTGGCGGCACAGGTGGAGGACTTCCCGCCCGTCACCGACCGCATTGCGCTGGCAAACGGCACCCTGTATCTGGATGGCACTTTTCAGGAGGGCAAGCCGGAGATCGTGCGCAACCGGCTCCCGGTCAAATATGACCCAAAAGCCCCGCAGCCCACCCATTGGCTGCGGTTTCTGTTCGACCTGCTCTACCCGGAGGACATTCCCACCGTGCAGGAGTTCATCGGCTACTGCCTGATCCCCAGTAACAAGGGACAGCGCATGATGGTCATCAAGGGCAGCGGCGGCGAGGGCAAGTCGCAGATCGGCGTGGTGCTGTCCCGGCTGTTCGGCTGCAACATGAAGGATGGCAGCATCGGCAAGATTTCGGAGAACCGCTTCACCCGTGCTGACCTGGAGCACACCCTGCTCTGCGTGGACGACGATATGCGGATGGAAGCCCTGCGCCAGACCAACTATGTCAAGTCCATCGTGACCG
>ENA-OOZX01001987-OOZX01001987.1-human-gut-metagenome-genome-assembly--contig:-NODE-1987-length-11626-cov-2.402299_pt1 | contig 11626 bp, 9 predicted proteins | sample MGYA00241048_ERZ501412 | MGnify/ENA primary metagenome ERZ501412 (study PRJEB25962, sample SAMEA2042518) | human gut metagenome | biome: human gut; feature: human-associated habitat; material: faeces... | reverse complement strand
GCAATTATTGTTAAAGCCGTTTTAGCTCCTACACCACTTACAGATAATATTAATTCAAACATTCTTAATTCTTCATTTGTATTAAATCCAAATATACTTATATCATCTTCTCTAACTCTGTAATATGTATATACTTTTACTTTATCACCTATATTGCCTAATTTTTCCATTCCTATTGCAGACATATACACTTTATAGCCTAATCCTCCTACATCTATTACAACATAATCTGTCATTTTTATTTCTAAAGTTCCTTTTATATATGCTAACATTTTTCACCTTATCCTTTTCTTTTTTATTATTAACATTTTTTATCACTATATATTATAAAAATATGTAGACTCCAAATCTGCTTCATGCACTAATAAAGCTAGTGGATATTTTTTATAAGCCACTCCAATTGTTGTATATTGTTCCTTTGGTTCTGTAAATCCCATGTGCCATCTTATACAATATTTTTCTTCTGGTGTTAATTTCATATATTCTGTTATCATCATTACTGATTTTTCTCCATGTCCATAAGGTATTGTATCATCTATAGCATAATATGGTACCTTTTCCCATACTCCTAAAGCATTTTTTGCATTTCTATAATCAACTTTATAAAAGTTTGCCTTACACAAATCATGTAATAAAGCTATTATTATCAATGATTCTTCCGAAACTTGTAATGGTTCTATATTTGTTTCAACTTTATGTTTTAATATTTCATATACCTTTAAACTATGTTCAACAAGTCCACCTTCATAATTTCCATGAAATCTTGTACTTGCTGGTGCTTTAAAAAAATCTGTTTTTTCTATAAAATCTATTAAATCATTTATTCCTTCTCTATTTACTGTTTTTAATAGTTCTAAAAATTTTTCCTTCATTTTAAAAAATCATTCCTTCCTAAATTGCTAATTAACTGTAACAGTTTTTGTTCCTAAATCAACTTCGTCACCAAATCCAACCTTTATTTGATATGTTCCTGCACTTGTAACATAAAAACTCAAATCATTTGCTTCATGCCATGTCGATTCACTTTGTAATTTATATTTAATTTGCCAGTTTGAAACATATTTTTGATGATTTACTTTGATTGTTATTTTATATTGTGAATTTTCTTTTGTACTAGTAACTGTAAAACTACCTGTTGAAGAAATCTGATTATTATATGTAACATTATACAAAGAATTTTGCATTTGTTCTAACATATAATAATCGACATCTTGATAGCTATACTTTTTATCAGCAACTACTATTCTTTCACTTAAATTCACAATATAATCCCTTTTCACACTTTCTATTCCTAATTCTTGTTTTATATAATCTTGTGTGCATAAACGAAAACCATTTTTTATTGTTTCTAATTTTGCTGTATCATTTCCAGCTTTCTTTTTTAATTGTTCTTCTACTTCTGTTGTACCTAAGATTTCCTGTTCATTTGTACCTATATCTGTTCCTAATGTCTTATTTTCTTCCTCATAAATATCTCCTATTTCATTTATCTTTGCTTGCATTACTTTTAATTCAGTTTGCAATTCAGTGTATTTTGCACTTCGTATACTACCAACTCCTGTTGTTACTGATATACCAGATATTATTGATAAAACTATAACTGCAATTACTAAACTTAGTAATGTTACACCCTTTTCATTTTTCATCTTCATTTGTTTTCGTATGACATTACTCAGTCATACTCTCCTTTCTTTCACTTTTTCATGTCCTAATTTTACTATATAATTTTTGAAATTGCAAGGTTTTTATTATAAACAATTACATTAAAATTTATTGACTATTTAGCAAATTTGAGGTATTATATATATACTTAAATTTTATAAAGAAATGAGGAAAACAAAACTATGTTATGTTCAAAATGTAATAAAAATCCTGCCATCTTATTTTTTGAAAAAAGCGATGAAAAAGGAAACAATAAAAAACTTGAAGGATTATGCTATAATTGTGCAAAAAAACAAGGAATTGATCCTTTAGAAACTTTATATAGGCAAAATGATGTATTAGCACATGACCCTGTAAGTATGGAAGAAATGAAAAAACAATTTGAAAATATTTTTAAAGATTTTGCTGAAAATATATCATTAGATGACATCAACAAAATTGACGGAGCCTTCACATTTGGCACAGACAACATAGACGAAGAAGACTTAGATGATAGTGAAAAACCACATATTGCAGGAGCTGCTATTCCATTAGGTAGTATTTTTTCAAGCCTTCTTAATGGAGACGATGATCCAAACTTAGAATCTCAAGAAGAACTTGCATCACAAAATAATTCAAGAAAAAAAATAAAAGTTGAAAAAAAGAAAAATCAAAAACAAAACAAAAAGAAAAAATATCTTGATACCTATGGAACTAACCTAACAAATAAAGCCAAAAATGGTGAGCTTGATATGGTTATAGGTAGAGACAAAGAAATACAAAGAATAATACAAATTTTAAATAGACGTTCTAAAAATAACCCATGCCTAATTGGTGAACCTGGTGTTGGTAAAACAGCTATTGCTCAAGGTTTAGCAATAAAAATAGCAAATCAAAATGTACCTGCAAAACTATTAAACAAAGAAGTATATTTATTAGACATGACTTCTGTTATAGCTGGTACACAATTTAGAGGTCAATTCGAATCTCGTATGAAAGGCATTATAGATGAATGTAAACAATATGGAAATATAATTCTAGTAATAGATGAAATACACAATATAATAGGTGCAGGTGATGGTGAACATTCTATGAATGCAGCAAACATTTTAAAGCCAGCACTTTCTAATGGAGAAATTCAACTAATAGGAACAACTACTCTAAAAGAATATCGTAAATATATAGAAAAAGATTCTGCACTAGAACGTCGTTTTCAACAAGTTTTAATAGAAGAACCAAACACTGATGACTCTATAAAAATCCTAGAAGGAATCAAAAAATATTATGAAGAATACCATAAAGTAAAAATTTCTAATGATGTAATAAAACAAGCAGTTATAATGTCAGAAAAATACATTCATGATAGATTTTTGCCAGACAAAGCAATTGATATTTTAGATGAAGCATGTTCTCGCATCAATTTAGAAAATAAAGACTTATACAAATTAGAAATGCTAAAAAAAGAATTATCAGAAGTTCAAGCAGAAAAAGAAGAAGTAATTGCTGCTGATTCCACAGAAGACTACCAAAAAGCAGCTGATTTAAAAACACGTGAATGTCAATTAATCGAAAAAATAGATGACTTAAACAAAAAAATGAAACTAAAAAACTTAACAGTACAAGATATCGCCACAGTTATAGAAAGCTGGACAAAAATCCCAGTTAAAAAAATAACTGAAGAAGAAACTCAAAAACTATTAAATTTAGAAACAAACTTGCATAAAAGAGTTATTGGTCAAGATCAAGCCGTTAGTGTTGTATCAAGAGCAATCCGCAGAAATCGTGCTGGATTACAAAGTACAAAAAGACCACCTTCTTTTATATTTGTTGGACCTACTGGTGTTGGTAAAACGGAATTAGCAAAAAGCCTTGCTTTCGAAATGTTTGGAAAAGAAGATTCTATGATTAGAATAGATATGTCTGAATACATGGAAAGTCACTCTACAGCTAAATTAATAGGTGCACCTCCAGGATATGTTGGATATGATGATGCAGGACAATTAACTGAAAAAGTTAAAAGAAAACCTTATTCAATTATTCTATTAGATGAAATTGAAAAAGCCCATCCAGATGTATTCAATCTTTTACTACAAGTTTTAGATGATGGAAAACTAACAGACAGTCAAGGAAATACTGTAAGTTTCGCAAATACTGTTATAATAATGACTTCAAATGCAGGCTCTAATTTAAATACTAATTCTATCGGATTTGGAAAACAAACTATTGATAAAGGAAAAATCGAAGATACTCTAAAATCTACTTTCAGACCTGAATTTCTAAACAGAATTGATGAAATAGTTGTTTTCGATTCTCTAACTGAAAACGAATTAATTCAAATTGTCGATTTAATGCTAAAAGATACTCAAAAAGCACTAAAAGAAAAAGACATGAACTTAATTGTATCTGATACAGCAAAACATTTCATTTTAGAAAAAGGTACAAATATCAAATTTGGAGCAAGACCTTTAAGAAGAGCTATACAACGTTATATTGAAGATGAAATATCAGAAAAAATTCTAAGAGGTGAATTTTCAAATGGTCAAACAATTAATGTTGATTTTATAGATGATCATTTAACTTTTGAAGCAAAATAAATAATTTATAAAGTTTGAAAGGATGTAATTAAACATGCAAAAAAACATACCAAATATTCTAACTATTTTGAGGTTTATCCTCATACCCGTTATTTTATATTTTATTTTTACAGGACATTATCTATTAGGTTTTATATTTTTTACAATCTCTGGAATTACTGATATTTTAGATGGTGCAATTGCAAGAAAATTTAACCTTATTACTAATTTTGGTAAATTAATGGACCCTTTAGCTGACAAACTTACTCAGATTTCTGTTTTAGCAACACTTGTTTTCCAAAAAATCATACCTTTTTGGATTCTTATAGTTGTACTTTTAAAAGAACTTTTAATGATTATCGGAGCATCTTTCCTTTATGGTAAAGATGTAGTAGTATACAGCAAATGGTTTGGAAAATTAGCTACTGTACTTTTCTATTTAGCAATTGTATGTTCTTTAATTATTAAAGAATTTGCTCTTACAGGAATCTGGCAAAACTTAGACTTTATTCTTTATTGCATTGCTGTTATAGCAACTATATTCTCTTTTATTATGTATGTTAAATACTTATATAAAGACGGATTTATAAATAAAAGTGATTTAAAAAAAGAAAAACAGCCAGTTATTATCAATAAGAAAAATACACAAAAAAAATCTAATACTAAATAAATATTTATTTACATTATTATTCATTTTCATGCGAAATTTGTTAAAACAAATTTCGCATTTTTAATATTATAGGAATGTTCATCGAACTTCCTATAATATTAAATCTAACAATACACACCTAACCCAATCTCTCTTTTACTCATAATCTTCTATTATCTGGCTCAAATTCTCCTTACCATAAACTTTTAAACCTTTTTCAATATCAATTTTATCAGTATCTGTTAAATATTCTATAGATATATCTGTTTTTTCAAATTCTTTTTCTTCCCCATTTTCATTTAACAAATTCACTACAACTTTACCATCCACATCTCTCAATATATAATGTTCTCCACACTCTCCACTCTCTGATTTCAAAAGTACAAGTTCATTAGAATCAAATTCTTTAACAGCCCAATCCGGATACAATCCATTTATATCCCTTTCAGCTTTATTAACCAAATCTTGAGTAATATTTTTATACTGTCTTGAAACATGTCCACATTTCTCATATTTAGTTTCATAAACCACACTTGCCTTAGGAGATAAACGTACACTTTCCTGACTACTAGCCTGAATATTCTCTTGCTCCAAACTATTCAACTCATTCCACTGTTCTGTACAATCATCTTCTATAATTTCAGCTAAACTATCCATCTTTGCTTGCTCAGAACTATGATTATTTTTTTTATACATTTTACTACCAGCATAAATTGCACACACTACAACACTTAATCCAGCCAATACTATAAAAAAATTTTTCACCACTAACACCTTTCCTTTCATAAACAAAGAACTCTTAATTATATTTTATATATTAATAAAATTGCAGAACAAAAGCGGACATTAATAACATTTACACTTATTTAGACATTTTAAAGTCCGCGTCTTTGTTCGTGCGCGAAAATTTATGAAATAAATTTTCTGTGCATTGTTATTTTTGATTTATACTTTCAAATTTTAACATTTATTTTAGTATGTACTTATTTCAACTCTTTTATTCACATTTATCGTTATTTCACCAAATTCATCTGTCCTATATATTTTTACATTCAAATCATTCAATTTTTTTATAGTCTCTTTTGAAGGATGTCCAAATTTATTATTTTTTCCAACACCAATTAAAGCATATTTCGGATTAACTGCATTCAAAAAATTAATATTTGTTGAAGTTTTAGAACCATGATGTGCTATTTTTAATACTGTTGAAGCCAAGTTTTTTCCATAAATTTGCAAAATTTTCTTTTCCGCTAGTTCTTCTATATCACCTGTAAACAACATCGAAAAATTTTTATATTTTAACTTAAATACCAAAGAATTATTATTTATAGAATTCTCTAAAATCTTGTTTTTAGAATTTGGCCACAAAACCTCTAAGCATAAATTCTTCTCTATATTTATGTTATTTCCTGCTTCAACAAATTTCACAGCTATCTTTTTGTTTTTTGCAAGTACAATAATCTTTTTATAATTATCACTTTCTTCATATTGTTTACCCATTATAACTGTTTTAATTTTTATCTTTTCCATCAAATAAATAATTCCATCACAATGATCCAAATCTGTATGACTTATAATAACTACATCTATTTTTGTATATCCTCTATCTAAAACATAAGGTAACAATATATTTTTTCCAACATTAGAATATGCATTCCCTCCACCATCTATCAAAATAGATTTTCCATTTGGAGTAACTATAAATGTGCTATCACCTTGATTAACATCTATAAAATGAATACTTAAATCTTTAGGCACTATTTTAATAACAATTATAAAAATCATCAAAATAACACTCAATATTTTACTCACAATTTTCTTGTTATCAGAAAATCTATACTTTATATAAAACTTTAGCATTGCTATTATATTTCTAAATCTCTTTACAGTTGGGAGTATTTTAGGAGTTTTATACATATAAAAAACAGCAAAAAAACTAATTATAAAAAGAAAATAAAAAAATATTTGAATACAGTTTGGTGTTGCCACATATATACTTGAATATGGCAATTTTGAAACTTTTGATATAAAAATTAATATTCTTAAAAATATTTGTAAAATTAATGAAAATATTTCTGCAAATTTAATATTAATGATAATACTTATTAAAAATATAAAACAGAAAATCATTATCGGACCTATTATAAATCCTATAATAACATTACTTAGAATAAAATATACATTTACTATATTAAAATGTACCAAACTAATTGGTAATATTACTAATTGTGCTGAAATTGTTACAGATAAAATATCAACTATTCTTTTTGAATTTATAACTTTTTCTAAAAAATTTTTTGAAATAAAATTTTGAAATAAAACTATTCCTAATGTTCCTCCAAATGAAAACTGAAAACTTAAATCTAATATTATATATGGATTTCTAATTAGTATTAATAACACAGCAATTGATAAACTTGTTAATATATCATTACATTTATAAAATATTTTTGAGCATATTAATATTATCCCCATAATTCCAGCCCTTACAATTGAAGCCGAAAATCCAGTTAAAAACATATATAACACTATTAAAATTATTGACATATAATATGATTGTCTTTTTCCTAAAATTTTTCCGAACACATACGTAGAAAATAAAATCAAATATGACATATGCATTCCAGAAACAGCTAAAACATGAGACATATTAGCATTTCTAAAATCTTCCTTTACATCATCTGATATTCCCGAAGTATCACCAAACATTAAACCTATAAAAACACTTGATATTTCATTAGGCAATAATGTATTTGCTTTTCCCTTCAAATTATCAAATAAACTTATACTCTTACATTCCAAATACTCTATTGGTGTCACTATTTTATTTTCAATCATCTTTATATTTGTTAATTTTAAATTGCCTATTATCCCTTTAGTTTTCAAATACAATTTATAATCAAAACCTTTATAATTTCTTCTACCTGCCGGTTCTTCAAATTTCCCCTCTACTTTTATTATATCCCCATATTTCATTGTAATTTTGTTACTACTCTTTTGATATACATATATACTTTTTTTATTAATCTTATATTCATTTCCATTTTGTATAATTGATTGTATTTTTACTTTATATATTTTACCATATTCATTTGATTTTTCTTCTCTCTCAACCTTACCTATCAACATTACATTTTCCACTTTTAATAATTTATCTTGAACATTTTCATACTCTTTTTCATTAAAATATATAACTCCACTTCCTATCACTGCTGTAATTGTTAAAATTAATATGGTTTTATGATTAATATATAATCGTATATATCTACTATATCTTTTTAACCTCATCATCTTATTTTCATTAATTTTTAATAAGATTATTATAGCAATAAATATCAAAAAAAGAACTATACTTATCTGTAAGTATAGTCCCCCTAATATACCTATTATATAACCTATTGCTATAATTAAAATCGGTCTTTTCAATAAAAAATCCCTCCTCTAATTATAATTATTTTATAATTCTTCTACCTCCAGAAAATCCACCTGCTGCTTGCCCTAATGGTACAATACATACTGTTTTTCCTGGTCTTGGTGAATGTATTACATTACCACCACCAACATATATTGCAACATGACCTCTATATATTACTAAATCTCCTGCTTGTAAGTTTGCTTTTGATACAGCTGTTCCTACTCCTGATTGACCTCCAGATGTACGTGGTAATGATATTCCAAAATGTTTATATACATAAGACGTAAAACCTGAACAATCAAATCCAGTTGATGGAGATGATCCCCCATAAGTATATTTAGTTCCAATAAATTGTTTTGCATATGCTACAACACTTGCACCTGTTCCAGTACTTGTTGCAGTTTGTGTTGATGTATTTGTACTTGTATTTGCTTTTGTTGTTTGTGCACTTTGAGTTTGTGTATTTGTATTTGTAGTTGTTGTTGCAGCTTTATTTGCTGTTGCTATTCTTGATTCTGTTGCACCTCTTGATGTTTCTTGTTTTGTTGCTGACAATAGTGAAGATAAAATATATCCTTCTTTGCCATTTACACTTACTTTACTCCATCCATTTTCCTCTGATACAACTTCAACCTTTGTATTTATAGCCAATTGAACTACTATTGTTGATGTTCTATCTGAACTACTTCTTAAATTTACTGTTTCTGTATTTATATACATTGTTTTTGAAGTTTGTTTAACTGTTTCTGTTTGAGTATTTTGCACTTGTTGAGTTTCTTGTACATTGCTTTGTTCTTGTTGTTGAACATTTTGATTAGAATTTTCTTGCTCAACATTTTGCTCCGTACTTGTTTCTTGATTTTTACTAGTACTTTCTTGTGTTTTAGTTTCCACTTTTTCTAGCTTTTCTAATTTATCAGCTATTACCCAACCTTGTTTTCCTTGTACAGTTACACATATCCAATTATTAATTGTATCTTTTACTTCTACCTCTGTATCTTTTTTTACCTCTTCTAATTCTAAGGCATTTATTAAAGGTATTACTTTTAGTTTTACATCTTCTTTTGTTTTATATTTTTCTACTGTATCTACTTCTATATCCTCTAATTTATTTGCTACTTCTACAGCTGTACTACTTCCTTCATTTACGCTATTTTCTTCATTTTTTGATGTTTGTACATTTTCTGTAACATTATTAGTCTTTGTTGTGTTTTCATTATCTGTTTTTGTTGTTTCATTATTTAGTTGTACTAAATCTTTTCTTAAATATCCTGTTATATTTTTGTACTTAACTTTATACCATTCTCCTTTTGTTTCTAAAACTTCTACACTTTCTCCTTTGTTTACTAAGTCTAATATCTTAGAATCTGAACTTGTTGTTTCTCTAAGGTTCGCTGTGTCTACCGTTACTTTTGCAGTATTAGCTGCTAGACTGGTATTCATAAAAAATAGGCTAGTTGATGTTATTATTATTGCTGTAATCCCTAATGTTAGCACATTTTTTATATTAAGTTTTATTTTCATTTTTCTTCTCCTTATTTTATTATATTCATTTTTTGAAAGTACTTTTCCTAATATAACACATTTTTCTTTTTTTGTCAAATTTGCCTTGTTAAAAATAGTGTAAAATAGTTTCGTAATATACAAAAAAGAAAGTCCTTTGATATAATAATAACCAAACATAAAAATCTATGAAGATTACAATATCGTAAAATTATTAACATTAAATTCTTAATTAATAATTTTACGATTACACATTAAATATTTTTATCAATAGCTGGTAATAATTGTTTTTTTCTTGAAACAACACCTTCCAAAAACATCATATTATCTTCTAATTTTTTTTCAAAAGCACTTTCTACAGAAATAACTTTTTCTCCCAAAGCAATAATTTGAGAATTACTATTTAAAATATCTGTTATTGCCAATACAAATAAAGCCAATCCTTCTTTGTTTATTTTTTCATTAATTGCATTTTCTAATTCAACTTTTCTTTTTAAAACATCTTCTATACTTACTGTATTTACTTGTGCTATCACAAATTTTACTCCATTTTTATCTAAGCTCTTAGCATCTAAATTTATTAATTCCTCAGCTGAAAAATCATCTAAATCTGTTCCTGCTTTTAGCATTTCCAAACCATATTCTTCTACACTAATATTTGCTATTTTTCCCAATTCTTGCAATGCTTTTTTGTCATATTCTGTTGTTGTTGGAGATTTTAACAATAATGTATCTGATATTATACTACTTGCCATTAATATTGCTTCTTTCTTTTCTATTTCTTGTTCAAATTGTTTAAATTGCTCAAATAAAATTGTTGAAGTACAACCATAAGGTTTAGCTATATAATATAAAGGATTTGAAGTTTCAAAATTAGCTATTCTATGATGATCTGTTACTCCTAAAATTTCTGCTTTTTCTATTCCTTCCACACTTTGATTAAATTCATTATGATCTACTAATAATACTTGTTGTCCTTCTTCTACTTTTTCTATTAGTTCTGGTGCTTCTAATTTTAAGTAATTTAATGCGTATTGTGTTTCTTTGTTTATATTTCCAAGTCTTACTGCTTTTGATTTTTCACATCCGTTTTTTTTATTTAAAATTTCTTTTACCATTGCTGAACATATTGTGTCTGTGTCTGGATTTTTGTGTCCAAATATTAATACTTTGTTTTCCATTTTTTATCTCTCCTTTTTTTGTTGACTTTTTTTTATAATATGATATAATATTTATAGGAAATGGAGAGGCCACAAAAGTGGTTTGCCGATTGATTATTAAAAACACATCAAACCGTCAAGTTACAGATGTGTTTTTATTGGTTATTTTTGTTTGCTTATAATTACAGCTATTACTATAATCAAGGCAAACGTAATGATAGTTATTCCAATTAAAGAATAAAATAGTATGTATATAATGTTTAATAAAGTTGTTTCTATCATACGCCTCACCTCCTTTATTGGAGGCAAACCACATCCGTTTATTCTCATTTCCTATGTTCACTACTATATAACATTTATATCTAAAAAACAAGCGAACATTTCATTATTTTTCATTTTTTTCTAATATATCTTCTAATTCTTCTTTAGAAAATTCATATTTTTTATTGCAAAAGTGGCAAACCAATTCAGCTTTTCCATCTTCTTCAATCATTTCTTTTAAAACATCTTTATCTAATGTTGCAAGTCCATCTTCCATGTGTTCTTTCGAACAATCACATTCATATACAGGTGTAATATTTTCTTCAATTAGTTGTACATTTTCATCACCTGTTACCGCCTTTGCTATTTCTAATAATGTCATATTTTTATCCAGCATTTTTGAAATTGCACCTGCTTTAAATAT
>ENA-OOZX01001963-OOZX01001963.1-human-gut-metagenome-genome-assembly--contig:-NODE-1963-length-11709-cov-2.505406_pt1 | contig 11709 bp, 11 predicted proteins | sample MGYA00241048_ERZ501412 | MGnify/ENA primary metagenome ERZ501412 (study PRJEB25962, sample SAMEA2042518) | human gut metagenome | biome: human gut; feature: human-associated habitat; material: faeces... | reverse complement strand
CCGGTCCGTCAGCTAAGTCTTGGCCAAAAAATGAAAGCTAACATAGCGGTTGCTTTGTTGCATGACCCCGCAGTGCTGTATCTAGACGAGCCCACTATCGGACTGGACGTTGTCAGCAAGAAAGTGCTGCGCCAGGCTATTAAGGCAATTAATCAAGAAAAGGGAACCACGGTGATGCTGACCACTCATGACATGGACGATATTGAGGCGATATGTAAACGGTTGATTATGATAAATGAAGGGGTTAAGCTGTTTGATGGGACGCTGGAATCCTTCCGAAACCAGTATGAGTGTGAGATTGTGATTCGGTTGGAATTTGAAGGTAATGCTCCTACCTGGCAGGATATGGAAGGGTTGAGTTTTTCTAAACGAGATGAAAACGCCCTGGAAGTAAAGCTTTTGGACCGAAGCGCGGTAAAAGCTTCTATCACTAGACTCTTGGATGCGTATGAGCCGCAAAATATCTTTGTCCGGGAACCGGATATTGAGGATATTGTGGAGATTGCGTATAGAGATAACCAGAAGTCTGTATAGCCTACAAGGAGGAGCGATGTGTCAAAAGAAATTGAAAATGCAAGGTGCTAATTTCCAAGGAAGAATATGGGTGCCTGCTCTCTGAGATGCCAAACCATTATTTATTATGTTCGGACTAATTTTTATAATGACACTGAAAAGCTGACGTTGCAACACCAGCATGAAACATTACAAATCCGAAAAAAGGACGAAAGGTTACAGCTGTGATTAAATAACAAGACAAGACGAGACCTGATAAAAGAAAATTCATGATAAAGCAGAATGCAAAAAGGCCGCGGAAGATCAGGCCGCTTGGCATCTGAAAAATGAAGTGACGGCCGGCCAATTTTTTATGGTTAGATCAGGCGATGTGTTCCGATGATTCCAGATAGACTTTCACGGTGGCGTAGTAGGTCCGCAGGAACTTTGTTGGTGGAGGCCATCATGTAGATGCAGTAGGGGTTGCCTTAGGTACGTTTTTTATCCATGAATTGGTGATTGGTTCATCCAGCGGCGCCTTCTGCAAATAGACGCTAAAAATCAGGAACAAGGTCCTCGGCAACGACGAAGCATCAACTTTGTTCATGCTCTTATGCTTGCCAGCCACGTTACCGGAATCGTTTGGTGGAGCATCTGGTCCAGCGTAGAGGCGTCGAGTGCTTTCTTGGAATAAAATCAGCGCACATCCCCAATTCCATCGATGAGCTGCGGTTCGAGCCATTGGCTCTACGCCAAACATGACTATGGCGACGGGATACTCCGGTAGTTAGGAAGCTAATAACTGCATTTCTTGTTTGAGTGCGGTAAGTACGACAGAAGTAACTCTGAGCTGCGTAGCCGCTTGTTCCACGAGCAGCTTCGGCACTTCAGATTTTAGCGCATGACGCCAATGTGCCCACCGGTTTCGGCGTAAATCGCGAGCGCTTTTGCTTCACTGAAGTTATAACCGTACTTTCTGTACTTGATATTTGTTTGTGAATGCTTTCTCTGGTTTTTCGCTGACGCAGCGGTAATGTCAAAACTCTGCTACAAAGTCCACTCATTTTCACTTCTATCCCCACTGTTCGGGCTAAAATAAACGGTTGCCGTTTGGAAAAAAGATATCCAGTAAAGAAATCGGATTGTTCTTCAGAACCGTCTACACCTTGGAATACTGTCGGTACTGACAATAGCGGTTCCTTAATAGCAGCCGGGTATCTTTCTCTGGAGCGTATCTCGGCGAAATGAGCCAGCGTCCAAGAACACAAGGTGGTGATGGTTAGCCAGTTGTTCCCCTTATTGCAGCTTAAGCATGACAAGAGATGGAAAGAGGCCGAGTCGGATGCTGGGCCCGAAACCAAACCTATTGTAATAGGAGGCTTATCCTTGGACATCAAAATGATTGTCACGGACCTTGACGGGACCTTGCTTCGAAACGATAAAATGATTTCACCGTACACGGTGGAGGTTCTTGAAAAATGTCGCACGAACGGCATCAAAGTTGTTTTCGCTACTGCACGCTCGGAACGGAATATTGTTGATTTCTCAAAAGTTATTGCACCTGATGCAATCATATCAAATAATGGAGCTCAGATTTCCTGCAATAATACAGTGATACAATGTAATTATATGTTACCTGCAAATGTTCAAAGTATAGTCTCGCAATTATTGACAATACCTGGTATTCAACTAACTCTTGATTATGCTAGCATGTCGGTAACAAATTGTAAGGAGTATATGAGTTGGGGTGATTGTGATGTCAATTATTCGGATTTTTCTGAATACGATCCACATTACATTCAGAAAATCGTCATAGCAAAAGCAAATAAAAGCATTACAAAGCACATAGATTTTCGTCGCTATAACTGCCATGTTTATTATTGCCCAGACACCAAATGGTATATGGTCATGGCAAACATGGCTAAAAAAAGCGATTCAGTCAGGTACCTTGCAGAATACTTTGGGATTTCTCTTGCTCAGGTAATCGCATTCGGTGATGACCATAATGATATCGAAATGCTTCAAGAGTGCGGTATTGGGGTTACTGTTGCCAACGCTATTGACGAAGCAAAATTTGTTGCCAATCATACCTGTGACACAAATGAGAACGATGGTGTAGCAAAATGGATTATGTCAAATATTATAGAATTTACCAGAGACGATACAGAACAGGAGAATGGATTATGAACAAAATGCTGTTAGGTAGTAGTAATCGAACGGCTGGCCACGCCGGGGAAGTAAAAACAAAATCTTTTTACGAAGATTCTTATCGTAAGACCGAATATTTCTGGGGCCTGGAGCCCAATTCTGCATGCCTAAAAGTTTTGAAACTGTTACCTCCGACGCGGCATCTTAAATTGCTTGATATCGGCTGTGGTGAGGGGCGCGATGCAGTGTTTTTTGCCCGTTGCGGCTACGATGTTACTGCGTTTGATATTTCTGACGCTGGGATAGGAAAACTCCAACGCCTTGCCGACAAGGCGCACGTACACGTGCGGGCATTCAAAGCTAATGTGTGTGATTATCGATTGACCGAAAAATATGACATTCTCTATTCCTCAGGTGTTCTTCATTACGTAAAGCCAGAGTTGCGAGACGAGATTATGAGGAATTATCGAGAGTATACAAATGAAAATGGGTTACACACCTTTCAGTTGTTTGTAAAAAAACCGTTCATAAATCCACCACCTGAACATGAAGAGCATATGTACTACTGGCGCTCGGGTGAATTGTTTTTGTACTATCACGACTGGCTTATTAAAAGCTGCTCGGAACATATTTTCGAATGCCACTCTTCTGGTGTCCCACATTATCACGCCGGTAACCGCATTTGTGCGATAAACGTTAAAGCGCTATAGCCGATATCAAGTGGCCAAGCTTACTCAAAAAGTGAGAATTCTTTTTCAAAGTTTAATAGAGAGGAATGTTGATGTGATGTATATAAGGGATGCTTAAATTGTTCTGATTTATTTCATAGCCTCAGTGAGTATTTCTCAGTAGAATGGTCCTAAGAACGAACTATAAGTTGTGTTGCAAATTTTCTCAAGTGTTTTATATACTGCTCAAAAAACAGTGCAACACTTGCTGATTCATTATGTAGAGAACAGCTGTTGAAGGCGGAGTAACACACTTACAGGAGGTGTCTCCACATTGCTCTGTGGACAAGCTTACAGGATTTTCGTTCCATTTTTCGCAAAAGATGTAAGGTCGGTAGTTGTTCATTGGTTCAATTCATTAGAGCTTACATTCGACCAAGAAGAACGACATGTAGCAGTTTACTGATAAGCATGACGATAAATGCAGGGGAAATAGCCTTGAAGGAGATGTGAGTTTTTCTGCTACGAACTCATATGGTTTACCGTATGGCTTGCTATCTAAAAAACTATTGGACAATGGCCTTGCTGTATTTTTTGCGAAACCTGCTCATGGTGTTCGTTTCGGCGAGCATTCTGTTTTATATCAACTTGTAAAAACAAAAGCATGAATGAGATAAATTGTTTAGGAGTGAATTTATATGTATGAAACTGTTACTACAGTAGCTTTAACAACTGGTTCAAATGGAAAAAAAGGCTGCACTTCAAAATGCAAAGGCTGTTACTTAGGGGTTTATAGTTCACAAAAGCCTATGTATCAGGGGAACATAAAACAAATTTATGAATTAGTGGATCTTCTCCCAAATTTGAATTTGGTAATCATTATGGGGAATCCGGACCCATCTGTGGACACAACTTTTTGCAATGACACCGCGCGATATTTACAATCACGGGGAATTGAAGTGATTTTTAACACTTCCGGATTTGGTGGATTAGCCACAACAAAAAAACTTCTGCAAGAACTTGATCCAAAAATGGTGCGCCATATGGATTATTCTGTGGATAGCTTAGACAGCAACATCAGCAAGCAATTAAAAGGTGTTGAAATCCCTCTGAGTGGCATAGTGGAAGCTCTTGAATACTGTAATAGCTTAGGTATTCCCACCAGAATCAAACCGACCATATGGCCAGTTAACAAGGGAGAAGACTGGTTAGCTTTTAAAAAATTTTTCATCGGTCATAATGTATCTAAAATTAGTTTTCATTTTGGTTCCATAGAAGGTGTTAATGCAAACATTATGCACGTAGGAGAAAAAGATATGATAAAAATCAGAAACGAAATTATGCATTATAAAATAGGAACGATTCCATACTTGTTGCTAAATGATTGTGAATACCAAGAATATATTGACAATTTTACTCCTTACTGTCAAAGAGCAACTAGACCGTTAATAGTATATTTAGAGAGCGATGGTATTAAAGTTACTTCATCATGTCAGGTTTCTTCTTGTATGAGTCCTAGCGATCATATTTTTGATATTAACAAAAAAATTATTTCACCATTGGATAAAAAAGATGCCTGTCCTATTGCTTATAAATCTTTAGGATATGAAAGCAAGACATTACATCACGTGTGCAGATTTTATAAATATAAGCCTGTTTGATATTCTTTTTTCAATCAAAACTTTAGTAAAATGTGCTATGAATTTCTGCTGCGCTAATGCTCTATGGACCCGTACGGACGCATTATTGCTGGATATTTCGGAAGTAGTTCATCTCGTTATGTCATCTCCGTATAAAGCATCTTAACATTTTTACAGACAGTATTACGTTATGTGCGTACAAGCACTTTTGAAATCCTATTGGTCGTAGCGTTTTACGGCTAGTATCTTTGCTGCCCAAGGGCTTCTAATGTTTTGGCAGCATGTAATCTTTCGCCATATCATCTGCATCGCTTGTGAGTACGCTCGATAGTAGTCTTCGCAAATCACCAAATATTACAAATGGAAGTAATATCCAAAATAGCTGTCTGAATTTTTGTCAGGGGCACAGTTTCTAGATAAAATGCGTCAGATTTGTGTAAAATATTATAAAAAATGGCTTTTATTGCTGCATTTTTAATCAAAATATGATAATAGGAATGTTTTAGATATGGGCATATTTGTTATAATTGAAGGGTTAGATGCAAGTGGCAAGACCACGGTTTCTAAAATGCTTAAAGAGACATTAGCAAAGTTTAATGTATATACCATTATCAAAAGAGATTATTTTGATAATCTAGAATATGTACATTATCCAAACCAGTACATTTTGGATTTTTCACGAAAATTGAATGAGTTGGCGTGGAAGCATCCTGCTGAAAAATTGGATTTCAATATTCCTGTTAATACATTGGGTTTTATACATGCTGCATGGTATGATATGTTTTATTCAAAACATATTTTACATCTTAAGGAAAAGTATGACCTCGTTATAGTTGATGGCTGGTGGTATAAAACATTTGCACGTATAATGACAACATCAAATCGGCATTACGAATTGATTGTTTCTTTGGCGCCTTTTCTGCCTTTTGGTGATATGACTTTCTTTCTAAACGTTCAACCCAAAATAGCTTGGGAACGACGACAGGGTAAACTAAGTGGTTTTGAACTTGGGTTACAAAAAGCCACAAATAAACCCGATGAGAAATCAAACTCTCTCCTGGAACAGTTTATTTTATTTCAAAAAGAAGTGAAAGAGAATATCCTCAAAATATTACCTAATGATTTTATTGAAGTTGATACTTCAAGCAGTGACATTAATCAAGTAGTTGATGATATTGCAAATAGAATTAATCAAAGCATATGATGCTACGATCACCATATACATCTGCCATCATAGACACTTATCAACAAAATGGGAGAATAAGCAGTGAAAGTAAAAGATTGCAGCACCCAAGCGAACAAAAAATTAGGAGGAAGACTTGGATGAAAATTGATATAAGGAAAATATGCGAGTTAGAACAAAAAATTCTCAGCTATGCCCCCTCGAAAAAACATGATAAATTTGCAATAGAAACTATTAAGGAAGCTATTAAAGCTGCGAAAGCTAGAACATTTGGCGTTGGAGCCATACTTGTACATAAGGAAACCGGCACAATCATGTATCGGGGGCACAATAAGGTGTTCTCTGAATTCAGAAGTGACCTACATGCTGAAATGGATGTGTTGGACTCTTTTGAAGCGAAGAACAAAGAAAATAGTAGAAAACGAATAAAAGAGTTTACGATGTATACGTCTTTGGAGTCTTGTCCAATGTGCCTATGCAGAATCATCACAGCAGGTTTGATAGAAGTATATCATGTCGCAGATGACAATAATGGCGGTATGATACATCTTTACGACCAGTTACCATCTATTTGGAAAGACATTTCTAAAAAATGCATATTTAAAAAGGCAGATTGTTCTGATGATTTATCAACCATCGCAGAACAAGTATTTCTTTTATCATCGCCAAAAACGAAATAACGAAAGGGAGAATCTCTCAATAAAACAGAATTTGTATGAGGGTATCTCGTCCCCGATGGCTATATGAGTTAAGCAGTTCCATTGGTTTTCAGATACTCGGGAACCTGGACATGGATGGATACTCTTAGAAAATTTGGAATCTCAGCTCTATGAGGGAGCTTAAGTCCTGGTGAAGAGGCTATGGTTGCCTCTGAGAGGCCTCCACGGAATAGACCTTTGGGGAAAGTTAATCTGTGGAAGTCATGAATCACAATCGGGATATCAATAACGCGGCGTTAGAGGAAAGTGACTATTCCAATGTGCAATCCGTTGATGAATTGACAAAATCTGAGGAGCACACTACTGCTTTGTTTACCATCAAGTGCAAGTTGGATTCCCATTTACCAGTGCTATCTGGCTCTGATTAACACGCAGTGAAGGCACCGAAAACTCTATTGATGCAAATGTTTGGGGAAAATGGAAGATAGAGTTTTTGTCGGATGGATTGTTTTCCCAGGGAGAACCCTTAGAAGAGAGAAGAGTGCACTATCCTTTCCTCCAAGAGGCTGTAAATGCGGATTTGGAGGAATACATCCAGGCCATCATGGAAGACCCTGCGGTAATTTTGCTGGATGAGCCCATGAACGGTCTGGACAACCAAGGCGTGGAGGATATCCGCAAAGTGCTGCTGTCTTTGCGGGACAAGGGCAAAACTATTCTGCTGGCCAGCCACAGCAAGGAGGATATCGCCGTTCTTTGTGATACCGTCACTGAGATGGAAGCGGGTCATGCAAAAAGAGTGGATAGAAAATAAAAAATCCTGATTTTCAACGGAGACTAACGAATGAATGTGCAAGATTTTCTGTATGTTTTGGGAGAAATCGATGTGGATTTCATTGAAGAATTCCTTGCCAGGATTAATAGAAAACCATGCAAAACAGATGAGAGTGATTAAACAATATGGAGCGTGGCTTTTCTGGAGGAAAAGTAGCCATTAAGCAGATAACAGCCGGTAATTATTCGATGAATCCGCCCCACTCTCCCTCTGCCGTTCTTCAATTATGAGGAAGCCCTCCCGGACTAAATCCCGGAGGGCTCTTCTTATGGTACTCTCTGACATCTTCAACTCCCTTGCCATAGTCGGAATCGCTGGCCAGCAAAAGCCCTCCTTGTTGGCTCTTCCCCGTAGGTAGAGGTACACGGCGATGGCCCGGCTCGGTAGGTCGCTTTGATATAATCGCTTAAGGTCTGTCATCTTCTCGCTCCTTTCCAGGTTTTGTCTTTCTTCTGCCAGGTGAGCTGGCGTGGACTTTGGCATCCGGCTGGCCTTGGTTTGCTTGTGGAAAATGCTCCCGTGGATCCAATTGTTCTTGAGAGATTTCCTGAGCGTCAGGCAGTTCTTCTTTCTTCCGAGGGGGCGGTGGATACTTCCCCTGGATAGCTCTTACCAACTCCTGCTTGCCCGCGTAGGCCACAGGCCGGTTGCCCTTGTCCTCAACTTGGTACGGCTCCCCAAAGGTGATGCCCCACTTGAAAAATAACTTTAGTTTGACTTTCATGGGGTGGGTCCCAGTTTTCATGACGATGAACTGGCCCTTCGGCATGGTTTTCAACTCATCGGTCATCATGAGGGGGCGCTCGATCATCTGCAGGCTCTGGCTGGGGTCATTTTTCCCTTTGCTTATGGAACCGCTCTGCACAGTCTGGTTCCCTAGAGAACTGCTCATTTCCGGCGCTGTTTTACTGTTGGGGGCGAAGCCGCCAAAAATCGTCAGCTGGGTGTTATCGATGATAATCTCCGCCCCTTCTTTGCCGTAACTCTTCTCCAGTTGCCCAAGGCTTTGGATGATGGGGACAATGCTCAAGCGCCGGGAACGGCTGGCGGAGAACATCATTTCCGCCGACTCAATCTTTGGCAATAGCGATAGGTAATCCTTTGATACAATCTCCGGATTTTCCCCCGCTTCACACCGGACATGAGCGTTTCCACTCATCCGGCGTTCCATCGTATCATGCAAGTCAAATAAACCTATCGATTTTCAACAACGAAGGCCTTTTTCAGATTTCTTCCAAATCAAGGCGTTTCCGCAGCCTGTTCAGTTTATCCTTTTGTTTGGCGTTTAAGGCCAGTTTTTCCACATAATACCCTATCGTGGATTCCCATTTGGCGTGGAGCAGGGTGTGAACATCCTTGCACACCATCACAAGGTTGGAATACCTGTCATCGCCACCATCGGCCCGGCGGGTCTTGTGGTGGCAGTGGATATTCCCCACTTTCAAGGGGGTGCCGGTGACAGCGCATTTTCCCTGCTGGGCGCAGTAAAGAGCCAGTCGGTTATCGTTGTACTCTATGCTTTCACTTGGCACTGGGTGTTCCATTAAATAATGTAGAATGGAAAGGTTGACCTTTTCCAATGACTTGTGCGCCTGCGCACGGCCCCCTGGAGTGTATACGCACCAGTTTCTTGGCCGATGCTTTGGCGCGCGGGTCTGGATGTAGGATATGGGCAAAACAAAGAGCCCACGAATGTATCGCAGTTCCTTGCTTCTACCATACTTTTCCTGAACATACTGGGGCAGTGAATTGCCTGATTTTTTCAATCTCTGGCCTAATCTGCATTTCATAGTACGCTTGACCGAAAAGCCAATTTCCGAAAAGTCCTGGTTTGCGTGGGTCGCCATGCTGTAATAGTTGTGGATCCCCATTACATAGGAATTGTAGTCCATTATGAATTTATGCTCTTCAAACTTGTCAGCGGGAAATTTGATTTTAGCCACTAATTCAGAAGCGCGCTTTTTGATTTTCTTCTTGCGTTTCTCTGAGACATGGGAGACAACGGTATATCGGGTTTTGCTGCCCGATTTGCCGTTCGGCTTGACCATCATTTTGAACCCTAAGAACTCAGAATACTTCCGTTTCAGATTGACAATTTGAGATTTTTCCGGGCTGATATCCAAACCCAGTCTCTCTTTCAACCATTTCTGCGTGGCGATGAACAGCTTCTCAGCGTCCTGCCGCCTGCGGCAAAAAATACGGAAGTCATCGGCATATCGTAAACCGTAGCACTCTTTGAGCCTGGATTTTTCCCGCAGAACTTTGTACGCGTAGGTCTTTTCCGCCACGCCATTATCCTTGCGTGTGCGCACATAGTTTTTGCGCATCGGCATGGTTTCCCATTGGCTGGATATCCACCAATCCAACTCGTTGAGCACAATGTTGGATAGCAATGGAGAAATGATCCCGCCCTGGGGCGTCCCTTTTTCCGGGAAGCCTATCCCCGCCACCTCAGCTTTCAGCATAGCGGAAAGAATGGACAGTACCGTTTTATCACGGATTCCCAGCGACCACATTTGCCGCAGCAGTTTTCCATGGCTCACGTTGTCGAAGAAACCTTTGATATCAAGGTCTACAACAAAATGCAAATGCTGTATTTGCATAAGCGAATAGGCCACTGCCACGGCATTTTCCTGGCTGCGGTTTGGGCGAAACCCAAAGCTGCGGTCGTGGAATTTCGCTTCGCAAATGGGTTCCAGAACTTGCAGGAAGCATTGCTGGATAAGCCGGTCTTGGATAGTAGGGATTCCCAGGGGACGGGTCTTCCCGTTGTCCTTTGCGATTTCCACCCTGCGCACGGGCTGGGGGATGTACCATTCCAGCCGTTTGCGCACATAACGGACTAAATCAGGCTCTTTCCAAGTTTCCAGGTCTTTGATGGTCTTATTGTCCGTTCCCGCCGTCTTGCTCCCGCTGTTCCTTTTCAGGTTGCGGTAGGCAAGGCGGATGTTGTTTTCGGAAAGTATGATAGGCATGATTTTCGTAAAGGTTTTGCCGTTTTTACTCTCCAAGTACAATTTGTCGAACGTGGCTTGCAAATCATAATATTCCGCGTTTCTCAGTTTTTGCTTTTTCGGTTTCTTGATTGTTGTCATAGTCAGCCGCACCTCCAAATGGAAGCTGGCTTTTCTTAGTCATACTCGAACCTATGAAAGAATCGGTAGTTACTTTTCCTGCTATGATACGACTAATGCCTATCCCTCCACGGCTTGTTATCGCCGCTTCACAGGTACTGTGGCATCACTCTCAGCTGAATAAAAACAGGTTATGGATTCCCTGTCACCATTTCACAGCGGTGCAATCCGCTCCATGTTCCAGCCTTTCCACGTTCCGATATTCCTATCTGTACAGATACCTTTAGGCTGCCCTTTGGCCCTGTATGCCGGATATCGCCTGTAACGATATAAGGGGTTTCATAGTACATAATTTTACTCGCCCTCACATACACCGCAGCTGTGCGGCAACGGCATTTCTGCCGCCCATATGTCTAGAGCCGTTCCTTCGGGGTTTCGTCAGTCACGAGGACATTCTCGCCATGGGTATTTTATAGACCTCCGGCATATCATCTGCACAGCCTGCCTCCAGGCCGGTTTCCACAGCAGCGGGACGCTCTGTTTGGGCAAACTTCTGCCGACTTCACGAGCTCTCAGACGGAAAACCTATTGCACGGTTCCCGCCTGTCGTAGTTTTAAGGTAGGCGTTTCAAGGCGTTACCCTCTCATTCCACCTATCGGAATACCAGTTTGCAAAGTTTTATTACCTTGCACGCAGCCTTTTCAGCTGCGAACGTGTCGCACGCGTCCCGAACTCGTCGGCGTAGAACACCGCCCGGTTGGGCAGCTTCCCGCCGTGCTCGTCCGCCACGGAGAGGATCTCCCGGTACAGTTGCTGGATGATGAGGCTCACCATGAAAAACTTTGAGGGATCTTCCTCGGGCATGACCAGGAACAGCGCCGACTTCTCCTTGCAGAAAGTCTCCGCGTCCACGGCGGTGTCGAAGCAGAGCAGCTGCTCCATCTCGGAATCGAGAAAGGCGTTGAGCCGGGCCAGGGCGGTGGACATGACGGAGGCCATGGCCTGATCC